>JAESGI010000177.1_pt1 | contig 47179 bp, 45 predicted proteins | sample 9269671 | NCBI WGS metagenome assembly JAESGI01 (sample SAMN14515641, study PRJNA621666) | algae metagenome | isolation source: Nostoc indistinguendum CM1-VF10 and co-occurring heterotrophs from gravelly... | place: USA: Clark Mountains, San Bernardino, California | collected 1998-06-05 | reverse complement strand
CCGCATTTCTCAGCTTAGAAATATTCCATCTTTGAGAACTATTATTCTCGAAAAATCTTCTTTTCTTCCCTTGGGCTTGTCCTGGGAGCTAGAATAACTGCTCCCCCTACTTATTGAGCCGATACTCTAAATCTTTATGGTCTTTAATCGCTTCTTTATTCATCTCCCCCTGCCTCCCCTGCTCCCCCTGCTCCCCCTGCTCTCTTATCTTAGTGTTTATTACTCTAAGTGGTGTGAAAAGTGCCATTGTCGCACTATCTCCCAGCACAGTGGGGGGAGGGGTTTGAAAAGTATTTGTCAGATGATTTACAGTCAAGGAGGGCGATAGGGAGAAATTTTCTGCGATGAAAGTGTAAGGGTTGACTATAAAGTACGTGATCTGACGGTATATGAATAGGGCGTGGACAGTAACGAACACCATCATCCGTATATAGGGGTTTGGGTATAAGAGCGCGTGTTGAAAAGAGGTAGAAATGAAAATAGTTGATATCACGAACTTGATATCAACTATTAGCTATAGCTTCCGACGCACCTGCTTAACCTACACAGGGCAGGAACGAGTGCAACTGAAGGTGATTGAGTTGGTTTCTGCTCAAAGAACCTTGAAAGCATACCTCAGTTAGTTCAAGCAGCAATAGGGGAAAGATATTGTTACCAGAATATTTATTTACTTAACCTTTTAGGCTTATGCTTGTACGATTCTGGAGTTTTTGATTAGTGATAAGCAATCTCTCCTTGTGCAACAAGCAAGAGATGAACTGTTAGTTAATATTTTTAATCAACTTAACAAAGTATTTCTCTACAATTAGCAGAACATGAATATCGACCACCAGGATCTTCTCAATGATGAAACACTACTTCTCAGCAAAGCTGCTAATGCCGTAATTAAAATCAATACTCATGAATTGAAGCGTCTTCCATATGATCAATTGATGTCGCTTGCTGATTTCAAAAACAAAGAAGCAATTGGTGGGATGTTATATTTGACAAACTACCGCTTGTTATTCAAATCTCACACGCTTAATCGTGTTACAGGCAAGTTCAGTATTTTTCTTCCCACAGTACAAAGTGTGCGTGACACATCACAATTACTAGTAAAGAAAATTGAAGTAGCTACACAAACGCAAACACTAGAGTTCGTAGTGTGGGGTATCCCATCATTAATTCAAGCTATCAAATTGGCAGCAGACGCTCTTACTGAACAGCAAAAGACAAATATCAAAAAGTGTATGATGACAGATTACGAAAAAATAGGAGGTGGGCTTAGTTCCTCTAAGGTTATGAATAAGATTGCGTTAAATATGATAGATGTTATTAATCCACTCATCGGAATTATCCAAGATCCCATAAATCTTTCAAGCGTATTGAATCTACTCGAACTATGGGAAATTCTGGGGAAGGAAGAAGATAAATACCATTAGAGTAAATATAAAGAAACTGTAGGCAATTACGGCGGCGCTCGATGCCACTGATGGGAATATCAGGTGCAGAAATTGAGCCGTCATGCTGACCCGCGAACGCTGATGATTTATGATGATAATCGAAATAAAGACCTGTGGGAGATGTCGGAATTGTTGACGAGTATGTTGAAGGATTCCAAGTGAGAAAAATTAATTAATTGACTAATTATAGTAGATTAATATTGCCTAAATATTCTTAATTAATTCGTTGTATATTTATTTTGGTATTCTTCAAAAACAAATCAAATAATGTTTACAGCTTTCCATGCATATATCAATTGAATAATTTGTATTTCATCCAGTGGTAGGAAATAAAATTTTCGTTTAACTTCAGTAATCAATTGTTTTATAATAGCGCTACGATTTTGTCTACCATGAACCATTGAACTTAACATTTCCATCACTAAACTATCTCTTCTTTCATCAGATATCTGCTGCATTTTATGTTGTCGCCATAATTCATATATAAATTCAACAGTTACAGTAATAATAGAATTTAGTGACATCCTGTCAATTTGTTCATTTAGTATTAGTAAGCTACTGCTTCCATTCTTGCTAATAAGGCTGAGTAAGTTTGTAAATGGTCTTCTTACCAACCAGTCAGATTTTTTAGCGGCTTCAATTAAAATCTGTGCATTTATGCTTGTATAATGGTAATTAGAGAGAACCAGCTTAATTACCGCTTCGTTATAATCATCTTTTTCAAAAACATTCATATTTTGACAGTGCATTAAAACCAACTGTGTCCAAACACCATCAATATCAAACTTGGCTTTTGCAAATTGTCGTAATGTCAAGTCATCTGAGTAGAGTAAGTTTCCTGCTTCGCTTGCGATTAGTATTGTGTCAGAGAAAGAAGTACCAATTAATTCTTCTAATTCCATCCTTTCGTCTCTTTTTATATCTAAAGCTGCGTTACAAGGTAAGATTTCACAATTAGTATTAATCCAATAAATAATTTTTTCTAAATAGTCAGCAAAACTTTTTACTGATTCGGGAGGAGTTTCGTGAATGAAATATTTGTTGCCTTCTTTTATGAAAAAAGCAGACTCTTTTAATTCATTTACTCTGTAATTTTTAAGAGCTTTTTGTAAAATATCTATAGTTGATTGTGCTATTCCCAACTTTCCAAATGCGTTAACTACTACATCAGCAGCATTTAAGCCATGTAAAGTTAGGATTGAAACGATGTCAATTACTAATTTAATAGGCTTAGTTACGAGTAACGAGTTAGCGTGATTCCTCTCTTCAGCAGTTCCAATACAACAGCGTATACCTAAATCTTCTTTGCTTATTAACCCACCCCAAACTGACAATACATCCCGGTTGACAAGTTTGGCAAATACACCTAGAGGAAGCCCGTGTTGCTTGTATAATTTTTCAACTTCTAGAAAATCATCGCTACTCTTATCAAGTACGTTTTGAATACTCTTAGGCAGTTGATCTTTAGATTCGTTAATATCTATTTGTACCATCCAGAAACCAGGAGTATCTGGAAATCTACTTTCAAGTAATTCTAAACTTTTTTGAAAAGCGTAAACATATTTACTTTTGATATCAATTATTTTTCTAGTATCTTTAGTAATGTAATCATCTTTTAATGTGACTTCATCCCCTATAACTTTACCAAGTAGCTTTTGCGCTAAAAAATCTTTTAAATTAACTTCATCCTGCTTAACTTCTGCATTATCCTCATCTACTAAGATAAACCAAGAAGATGTTCCATATTGGTCTTGTAAGCAAACTGCTGAATTGGCACGAACTTCAGTGTGTTTTAATAAACTGTTGCTATTGGTTTCGCGTTCGAGAAATGCAACAAAATAATTAAAATGGGCTTTACCCTGATTAAAAAATTTTTTTCTTATTTGATACAGGGTTTCAAAATATTTTTCTTTAAATCCTCTCAAACCATATAAATGTACAATTTTTAAACCCAATTCAAATGATAGTTCATTTATATTAATAGGTAAATTCAAAAAATTATCTAGTTCATCTAGTGCGTTAAGGCGGCAGTTAATTAAAGCTAGACGAATTTTCATCTGTAAGTCATCAGGTGAAAATTTTAAATATTCATTACAGATTATTTTTGCTTCTGGTAAGTTTCCAATCTCTTCTAGAATAAGTGATTGCATATGGCAAACAAATTGTGAAGTACCATACTTTTTATAAAGTAGCTGACAAATATTAAGAGCTTTGCCAAACTGACCAGAATTGTAGTAGAGTTCAATTAAAGTATGATTTAAAGAAGTATTCAGACAGGTATTGACTATTTTTTCATAAAGTTTTGCGGCTTCTGTATATTCACTTATGGATGAAAAAGCATTTGCTAATTCTAAAACCCATTGTGCTGGAGTTGAAACATCAGTCTTGTCTCTAGCTTCTTGTAAAAACTTTAAAGTATCATTTTTATTATCAATAAGTTTTGCTAATAACGCCAATTTTATTAAATCATTAACTGTCTTTATTTTTTTATCTTGAATTAAATTATATACTTGAACTGCATTAGGTATATCTTTAGTATCTATATATATTTGGACTAAAATTTTATATGCCCATTCTAGTAATGGTTGTTCGGAATTTTGATGAATAAAATTTGTAATAACCTCTTTCGCTTGATTATAGCTTTTTGTTAACGCTAAAATATTGGCAAGTAACAGAGGTGCTTCGGGTACTTCCTTAGCTTCTTGAATTCCTTTAAGTAAATTAATAGCTTTGCTATTGTCACCTTTGTAAGAATGAAGTATTAGCGATTTTTCTCTGATAAAAACTGGATTTAGTGGCTCAATTTGTAATGCGATATCAACATCACTAATAGCTTCTTCCCAAAGTCCAAGTATTCTTTTAGCTATACCGCGATTAAAAACCCATCCAGAACACAGTTTACCAAAGTCGGTATTCGCTACCTGATTCCAGGCTTCTGTAAAAAGGCGAATAGCTTTCTGTATCTTGCTTTTGTCTGAATCATCAAGCTGTTGAGTATAAATTAATAGAGAATCTCTACTAAATGACTCTAGTAAGAGTGTTCCTAAATCAGCTTTAATTTCAATTAAATTTTCTGTATCATTATCAATTGCAATTTGTAACCACTTTTCTGCCTGAACCAAATCTAATTTTCGTCTTGTTAGATTCCCTAAAGCGCCAGCTACTCTGGCTGATTTTCTATAAGCTTCTGGAACTTTATTGATTATAACTTCTATGTCCTCATCTGGAAAAAGTTGAATTAATAACGCATAAGCACTTTCATTTGTAGGATTTATTTTTAAAACTTCATTTATTAATTGTTCAGATTCCTTATGTTGCCCTATTAACAAATTACCGACAGCAGCAAAGTAAAGAGCATTTTCATCTTTTGAGTTATAATATAATGCTTGAATAAAATATTTGCCAGCTTCTATATACTGATTTAGATTGAGCTTGGCTATACCAATATTAGCCAAAAGTCTGTATCTAACAATAGGTTGCGCGTTATCCCATATCCGTAGCTTCAGTTTTTCCAAATATTCCAAAGCTTGTTTGTAGTTATAGCCATTAATTAAATCTTTCGCATAGTCAAGCTCTGCTTGATGCTCGGTCACTAAAACAGCAGAATTATCAACTGAGATACGAGAAATTGCAGACAATAACCTTTCTTCAGATAATGCTGTTTCAGAATAATAATTATTGGTTATAGAACTGATATTTTGTGTATTGTTATTACCTTGGATTACTGTGTTATTATCACCTTGCACAACCCGGTTATCATTACCCTGAACTACTCGGTTTTGATTCTCCTGCACTAAATTTTGAGATGTATAACTATCAGCCTGCTGTGTTGAATTTACATCAGGCTGTTGTGGTTCTAAGTTATCAGGTGGCTGACTCATAATTCAGTTCTACAATCCCAACAAGTAAGAACCAGCCGCCGCTCCTAACCAAGTTGCAACTTTCACAATAATCGGCTTGGCTGTTGTCCAGATTTTCTGACCAGCTTCCACGCCCTTACTTGTTTTTTCAAGTGTTTCTGCCACAGTTCCCAAACGCTCTAATGCTCGTTGCTTATTTGGTTCTTCTTTATCCGTTGCTTTCTTAGCTGCACTCAAGTCTTCAATTACTTCTTCTTTAGTGTCGGCTGGGAGTTCTGCGCCTTGAATTAAAGTTTCTAATTGTGCCAGTAACTTGACAACATCCTCTTTAGTGAGCGATTCTCCGGTATCTGCACCCACTTGATTTTGTTGAGTTACTTGATTACCATCACCAAGGACAGCCTGATTATTATCTCCTTGCACTGCGCGGTTGCCGTCACCTTGAACGTTGTTGACGTTGCCGCCAACTGAACCACCAACTGAAAATCCACCGGGGTTGTTAGTCATAGTACCTGCATTTATATTAGTTTCTTGTGTTTGTTGGTTATTGTCGCCCTGCGCCGCTTACATTTTGGGAAATTCCACCAGGATTATTAGTCATTGTATTTACCTGTTCTATTTAGGTGCTTGAATAAAAATCGAGTATAGCTCACTAAGACAAATGCAGTGAAGATATCAGCTATATCAAAGCGCAGATTTTCACGGCTCAAGCCTTCGATAAATTTAAGGGCGACGGGATTGGCGATCGCTCTGCGTAAGTTGGTTGTATCTTCTAATTTCGCTTGAACTCCATTTCAGCAAAGTGGTCTTGCAGTAGTTTGTGGATGAAGCGGTAACGACCACCAACACGCTGGAGGAATAATCGCTCAGTGCAGTAGTCGAGAAATCGGGCATAGTTCCAGGGGATGTAGCCGTTGAAATAGAGGACGAGGCGGAGGGAAAAGTGTTCAAGGCAGGGGAGACCACCATAATTCAGCCCAAAAGTCAACCCATAAATCAGCCCAGCACACAGCGCATACTTCAGTTCAGAACTCAGCTTTACAATCAGCCCTACAATCAGCCCTTCAATCAGCGATAAAAAAACAGCATTCCTTGCAGATTTCCAAATACCTTGATTAGGATTCTTTTTGTTTTCTACAAGGTCTGGTTCCCCTTTAATCAGCCCTTCTCCAGTCAGCCCAGAAAGCAGCCCAAAAACTAGCCCAAAAACTAGCCCAGAAATCAGCCCAGAAATCAGCCCAGAAAGTAGCACAAAAATCAGCCCTACAATCAGCCCTACAATGAGCCCATAAATCAGATTTTGAATAATCTTTTTTTTAATTGATTCTAAAATAATTATTTTTTCCTTTAGTTCTATTGTTTCTGAAAACATTGCATGCAGCCCTCCAATCAGTCCATAGATAAGTCCTGCACTCAGCCCTAAAATCAGCCCTACAATCAGTCCATAGATAAGTCCTGCACTCAACCCTAAAATCGGCCCAGAAATCAGCCCTACAATCAACACTACAATCAGACTATATATTCTCTTTTGAGCTTCTTTGTTTAATAAAGATGGCTGCAATTCTTCAATTAAAAATTCTGTTTTAGATTCTCTTTGTAACTGCTGTGCTAACCAAACCAGCCACATCTGAGTTTGTCTAGTGTTAGGAGATTTGTTCTTCAAATATGTTCTATTGTTAATATCCCGTTTCATCATCCGTCCTATATAAACAGCTAACAAATATTGAAGACGGTTTGCTGTAGAAGACAAATGTTGCCATTCTTCAACAGATATTTCTTGAGACGTTAGAACAGTAATGCTAAGTAGTAAAGGAGTCTTCACTAACTCTAGTAGGTTTAGGTCATTACTGATAATTGACCACAGTTCTATATAGTTAATAGTTTTTAGATAATCACAAATTTGATTATTGGTTAAAGACTGTAAGTAAATAGCACCGTTAAGTTGTAATTGAGTAGAGTAGCTACTATACTCTTCATTCCGACTACAAACAACTAGATAAAGCGGTCTAGTTTCGCCTGCTAAAAATTGATTAATTGCCTGGACACAAAGTTCTTGAAGTTGCGGTTCAAGTTCATCTAAACCATCAAGCAATGGTAGTAATTGGTGATTATCTACCCAATCTTGACCAAGTTTTTGTGGAACACCATATTTAGATTGAAGTTCTGCCACCAACCAATCAGTTAAAGATTGGCGGTCATTTCTCCATGAGGACAAGTTGAATAAAACTGGAACGGGATAATCAGGCTGTTCTTCTGCACGTTTAATTAATTCTTGAGCCAGTTCTAACTGTGTCGTACTCTTCCCTGCTCCTGGCTCACCCAAAATTAATAGTTTACCTGCAATTTCTTCTGACTCAAAAACTGACAAAATAGTTGTGGTATTTGGTAGCGGTTCAGCAGGCTTTAAACCAATTTTTATCTCTGCATCCCAAGGTCGCGTTACCTGCTGGGGTTGTGACTCTTTACCCAAATTAATCAGCACGGCATTGTGTAGAGATTGCCTTAACCGTGCTGTAACTTCTTCCTTAACTGCGGACAGTAGTATCCGTTCATTCTTTGGTCGAGCCAGATTACCTACTGGTGTTGTTGGTGTTGTTGTCTGATCTCCAAAGAATATATTCCAGGTATTACCTAGCCAGTTATTGTTACCTTGAACTACTGTATTGTTGTCACCTAAAACAGATTTGTTATTATCACCTTGAACAACTCGGTTTTGCTTTCCTTGAACTACATTTTGAGATGTAGAACTATCAGCCTGTTGCGTTGAATTTGCATCAGGCTGTTGCGAATCAGAGTTTTCTGGTAGCTGCTGACTCATAATTCAGTTCTACAATCCCAACAGGTGAGAACCAGCAGCAACACCTAACCAAGTTGCAACTTTCACAATAATCGGCTTGGCTATTGTCCAGACTTTTTGACCAGCTTCCACGCCCTTGCTTGTTTTTTCAAGTGTTTCTGCCACAGTTCCCAAACGCTCTAATGCTCGTTGCTTATTTGGTTCTTCTTTATCCGTTGCTTTCTTAGCTGCACTCAAATCTTCAATTACTTCTTCTTTGGCGTCGGCTGGTAATTCTGCACCTTGTATCAAAGTTTCTAATTGTGCCAGTAACTTGACAACATCTTCTTTAGTGAGCGATTCTCCGGTATCTGCGCCCACTTGGTTATTTTGCGTCACCTGATTACCATCACCAAGGACAGCCTGATTATTATCTCCTTGAACTGCGCGGTTGCCGTCACCTTGAACGTTGTTGACGTTGCCGCCAACGGAACCACCAATTGAAAATCCACTACTGTTATTAGTCATAGTACCTACCTCTTCTACTTGGATATTTGAATAAAAGCTGGGGCGCTCTAGCGCCGTCATTACCATATTCTCTAATCTGCGGATTTGATTATCTTTTTCTGCTAGTAGTAATTTTATTTCTCTCTCTGGTAAACCTTTAAGCTGATTATAACTATCAAAATATTCTGCACTCAGTTGGGACTTGTCAGCCGTAGGTGCGGTTTTGGCACGAAGTAAAAATTTATCTTCACCTCGCACTTCCATGCCGACAATTCTTAAATCCGCCTCTGGGTGATTTTCTGCTAACTGCTTAAATGAAATTGCGATCGCTCTGGGGTCAACACCTTGGTTATGATAAAGGTCGAGTGTGTCAAAAATTGGTTTGATAAACTCACCGAACTCCCCCGGAGCAAACACTTCTTTATTGTTATCAGGTTTACGAAGTGGATCAGGGTTCTCTTTTGTAGGGAGTCGCATATAAACGTATTCACACCGCACCCCATCAAATTTGGTGTCGGTGGTAATGCCCCAGTCTTGAATGTATGTCCCGGTGAGAGTAGCGCCTGTTAAATCAGTTCCATTAAGTTGTGCCTGTACTAGCTTCGCTCTGGATAAATCTGCATCTTTTAAATTCGCTTTACTTAAATCTGTGCCAATAAAACTGGTATCTACTAAATTGGCTCCTTGAAAATTTACTCCTCGCAAGTCTTCGCGGTCAAAATTCAAGTCTAGTCCCTGGCTTGTTACCAAAACTTGACGCAGTTGTGCTTTTTGCAGGTAAGTTGTTCCAGGACGAACAAGGTCAAGTTTCTTAGTTTTGCTAAAACAGGTACGCGTCAAATTAGCTTTTCTAAAGTCTGTACTTTTAAGTGTGGCAGCCGTGAAGTTAGCATCAGTTAAGTTGGCGTTGCGAAAGCTAGTACCGCCAAAGGCTGCAAAAGCAACAGCGATGTTCCGAATTAAAGAGTATTTTTCATCTCCTTTCATTGCTCTCCAAGCAATGTAAGCACTAAATAAGGCTCCAGCGACGGCGACGGTGACGACAATGGTGATGGTGGCTCCAGTGATTGCTCCGGTGATTGCTCCGGCGATGGCGATAGCGATGGCGATGGCTCCGATAAAGGTGATGGCGATGGCAATGGCTCCGGTGATGGCTCCGGTAAAGGTGATGGCGATGGCGATGGCTCCGGTGATGGCTCCGGTGATGGCAATGGCGATGGCTCCGGCGATGGCTCCGGTGATGGCAATGGCTCCGGTGATGGTTTTGGTTTCGTAGACTGAAGGGATGACGGTTCCGCAGATGGTGTTATTTTCGTAGGTTTTGGTTCCGCTTACGGCTTCGCCTCCGGTGATGGCGATGGCAATGGCTCCGGCTATGGCAATAGCTCCGGCTATGGTGATGACTCCGGTGATGACTCCGGTGATGGCGATGGCAATCGCCCCGGCGATGGCGATGGCTGAGTTTAATCCTTGGCGAAGGATAACTATAAAAACAACAATTATTACTATTAAGGCAGTCCAGCCACCAACCTGATTTTCTAGACTTGATGAACTGTCAAATATAAAAGCTATTAACGCTCCAGTAAAGGCTGAGAAAAATCCCGATATTCCTGATAGGAACAACGAAATATAGACTAAAAAAATAGCCCAACGCCTTTGCAATCCAGCAGTAGCATGGCTAAAGTCTGCCCCCCTCAGATTCGCTCCTGTAAAATCTGCGCTACGAATATCCGCATAACTAAAATTTGCACCTGCAAGGTTCTGACCTCTGAAGGAGCGCCCACGAAGTTTTTGACCGGAGTAGTCTTGGGGCATGGCTGGGTGCTGTATACAAATTTCTTTTTGGATACAGATATATTATGAACAATTCCAGAATTTTAACGCTTTAAAGCGATTCTCTTTTGTTACAGCCAGTTTTTATGCTTCAATCCCAGACTTAATCCTTTCGCTATCCTCACCAATAGATCCTTCATTCACAATCAAGTTATAGTCGATATAACCAAGCATCGCCCCTCTTTTTATCGCCTCATAACGGTTCTTGACGTGCCATTTACTGTACAAATCACTGGCATAATGTTTGACTGTACTAACAGAGAGAAACATTTCTTTGGCAATCTGTTCAAAAACTAAACCCTGAGCCAGTAATCGCAGGACTTGTATTTGCCGCTCGGTGGGAGAGTCAAGCAAGTTTTTGTCAGCAAAACTAGGGTCGATATATCTGTTCTGATAAAGGCTTTCTAACAGTTTTTTAGCCAGCTTCGGGTCAAGTAGACATTCATTAAAGTAAGCTCTCTTGATGGCTAGTTCAATCAATTCTATATCAGCACTTTTGAGCATATAAGAATCAGCCCCATGACGAAAAGCCGAGTTAATAAAGTCTTCATGAGTCTGATTAGTAAAAATCACCACTTTACTATTAGTTTTGCTTTTAATTGAACGAGTAAGTTCTAAACCACTCATATCGGGCAATAGTAAATCGACTAGCACAACATCAGGGTTCATCTGTTCAACTAACTGAAACCCTAGCTTTCCACTGGAGGCATCACCTGTAACTTCTATATCAGGAGATTGTGAAATAGCACCTTTGATGCCCAAGAGCGTGAATATTTCTGGTTCAATAATTACTATTTTCAGCATAATGTTGATAATCCTCTAATAATAAATGGCTGTTTATTGGCGGACTTATTATTGATGTTTCTGCCGTGGGTGTCCGTGCTGCCGTAGCAGTGCCGTAGGCTACGACCTATACAGGGTAGGGATTGCCGTGATTGTGCCGTATGCCGTGTCCACTCAGAAAAGCCTGTAAAACATCCCTTTTTATGACCACGGCATCACGGCAGGACTTTCACCAATCAGGTAGGGAGTAGCTATCATTGCCGTCAGAATTTACCTTCTCAGTCTTAACTAATTCAGCTAAACCATCAATTAATTCTGACTCTGAATAACCAGATAACCTATCTGCTTTCTTCAAATCGCGTAATGTTTTTGGCGTTTTAGACTTCACATTCTGGAAGTATTCATAAATCTTTTTAGCTACTTCCGATAATGGCTTTGGATGTACATTGTGAGCAGCATTTAAATTAAATTCTAGGTCAAATACTCTATCTAGATATTCCTGCTCCGAAGCAATCGGCTTGACTTGATTAGATAAATTCGGCATTAATGCCACAACAAAACCGCCAACGGAAGCAATCATCACTGGACGTAAGTTTTGATAAGAGACTGCTTTCACATCCAGATATTTAGATTTAATTTGCTCCCGCTCTTGTTTACCTGGAATAATGTCACCTCTATTTAAAATTAACTCCAGTACCCCATAAGATTCTTGCTCCCTTCCATTCTTGATATACCTATTACCTAACAGCAATAAATTCAAACACATTCTCGTTTGAGCATCCATCTTTTCAATGCCTAAAGCTGCCAGATTAAAAGACTGTAGGGAAGCAATAAACTTAGTATTAAACTCTCGACCAATCAGCAGAACATCAAGCAATTTACTCCCATAATTCCAATCAGAGTAATGCTTGCTTAATTGGTCAGCAATCACTAACCAATCATCCAGAATTAGAATCAATGGCGGTAAGGATTCGCGCTTTGATTCTGGTAGTTGCTTACGCTGTTTGTAGCTCAGGTAAAAGTTGTCAATTACCTCTTTGGCTAAATCTGGGTTTTCCCCGTCAAAGACAATTACCCTTTCTTTCTCCCGTAACCCGCAGAAACTATCATTCTTAGCACTAATTACCCAGATGTCCGCCTCTGGGGAATCAGCCAAAATCCGCCCAATTAAGTAATTGAGGGTTACTGATTTACCGCTTCCCGGCGCGGCGACTAAAGCAGTGGAACTATCTGCTCTGGCTAGGGCTTGCAAAGTATTGAGGGCAAGAGCTTCTGATGGGTCAAGGCTACCATTCGTATTTTGTTGTAATGTCTGCTGTTGTTCCCCAGTAACTTTATCGTCACCCCTGGCGATATCCTGCATTGATTGTCCTGGTAATGCTGCGGCTGGTTGCCCGGTCGCCTGTTGCAGTTGCGCCCGTGCTTCGGCTTCTGCCTTTAACCTGACTTGCTCCTGAAAGATAGCTAATTCTTCCGGTGTCATCTTTGATAATTGTGCTGCTCTTAGCCGTCGATTCTCTGACCATTGGTGAAACTCGTAGTCTAGCTGTGCGGTGTAACTTTCCTTGTGGAGTCTCAAGCCGAACCGAAGCTTGCTGATTAACCAGTTGGCTTTTAGCTCATTCCTCAGTTCGGGTAACATCTGCATCAATCGCCATTCCCTAGCCTTAGACAATGCGAAAGCACCATTTGTGGCCACTACTGCGGCTAGACCCCAAAGCGGCTTATCTGGGTTACTTGGGGGAATAATTCTTAGACGGGTTGCCTTAGTTGGCAGAAAGCTATCACGTTGAAACTCCGGGTTAGCTGGTGCATAAGAAGAGGCATAAAACTCCGACTCTGGCATTATGTAACGCTTGTTGGGAGTGCAGTACCTTTGACGGTTAACCGGCTTGGTGAGCGTTTCGGGGATAAAACAATACTCAACCAAACTAATCATCGTGCCAGTAAATGACTTTGCCCCACAAATCAACCCGATGGTTGCCAGCACCCCTACAGTGATATTGTTCGCAGTGCCAGAACGCAAGTATGACTCGAATTGCTTACGTTTCATTGGTTTGTCCCCCTGACGATTGCTGCCAACACCAACAACCCAAAGCCAGCTAACCCAATTAGTAGCCAAGGTGTTTCATTCTTTGGAGTTGGCTTAACCTCGTAGCTTTTCACCTCTTGATAGAACCGCGTCTTACCTACACTAGATGCATTAGACACTGCCCTATATTCATCAAAGGCAATCCACAGCGAAGCTCCTACACTTGCGGTTTGGGCGGTCGCTACCAAAAAATCTTTGTCAATGTGGATTTGTCCGTCGTAGTGAAGCTTGGTCAGGGTATTGGCGAAGAATAGCCCGAGTACAATGCTGCCCAATGTGCCAGAAGCCATTGCCCCAATTCCAAGAGTTGTGAGTAGGCTGACTCCAGCATTGGCGGTGAACACTCCCAAGAATGTAGCCAGTGCTTTGTTTAGCAGTTGTTTGTTACTGAAGACATCACGAATGGATTGCTCTAACCGTTCGCCGTCTTCGCTCTCCGGGGTCGGTTTTTCTGAAGTAGTTTCACCCCACATTAACGGTGTGGACTGTTCACTGGTATTTTGGAACTGTGATAATAGGGAATCAATTTCATTCATGTTTACCTCGCGTGGGTGAAACAGAAAAAGCCAGAGTTGAATGGCACTACTGGCTTTTAGCTAACTATGGTTAGATGCCCATAAAATTCCTGAACCAGTCACCTACTCGACTAATGCCAGCAGTGCGCGAGTAATTGGGCTTGGGTATGCGGTCGGTTTTCGCTTCACTACCGTTTGTCCAAAGTGCGCTAGTTACCGCAGTTTCATAAGCGCGATCTGCTGCGTCTTGGGCTTCTGGCACTTTGTTAGAAGCTTTGATTAAATCAGCCTCATATTTTGCTAGAGCCATCAAATCCGCAGTAGCCCCAGATATCTGAATCAAGGATGAGCGTTGGGCGTGACGGGTGGCCTCCGCAGTGGTAGCGTTGACGTGTTCCGCCTGCATTTCGGACATCTCGTTCTTAAAACGCTGCTCTCCTGTCTTACTGGTGTTGATAGCTTTCAGGGTTTGCGTTCCGTGTTTTTGGGTCAATTGCACCAGTTCAGCGTAAGCAAGGTTAACATCGCCAGTTGTTTCAATAATCTTCCGATATGCCTCCAAAGCTTTAGGCAGATTAGCCTTAGCTGTGTCAGACAGTCGCGCCATATCTGCAATTTTGGTGATTACCGTTTGGTCGCCAAGGAGGGCTTTGTTGAAGTCCGATTCTGAGACATCAAACAGTCTCCCCATTGCTCCTAACGTACCGGGGGCATTGTTGTGAATATGGTTTTTGAGTTTTGCTGCTCCGTAATTTCTAGCCATTTTATCTCCTAATAAGGGATGTAGTCATAGTCGATATTGCTGGATGATTGGGGCAACTTATCCCAGTAACCCATCTCTTCAAATCGGCTATAAATTCTCGTTGCTAGTTGCCGTATTGGATCATCAAAATCATCAGAGATTAAATCAAATCGCTTAGAGCCAAACGCTAAGATATTTGCAATATCTTTCTTCAATACCGTTGCCCAAGAATTGACCAAATGCAGCAGAGTATGGATGGTCATCGATGGTTTCATGAGTTGCTAGAAATTCCGTCCCAGTGAAGGGTGGGTAATCTTCACTCTCGAATATTGGTGTGTCAAGCGCCTCAATATCAGCCGAAATCATTGCTGCCCACTGTTCTGGATTTTCCGCTTTGAATTGCTGCTTTCTTAGGGCGGAGTCAGTCAGAGGCGATTTGCCCCAATCGTTGGGATTTTTGTAGTCGAGTGTCATTTGTTAGAATCCTTGTAACGATGTGTACTTGATGCACTTTCGGGTGACGCGATTGCACTTACTTTGGTCGGTCGGGGCAATCGCTTCATTATCAGTTTTCACAAAACTCAACAAGTTCAAAAACCTCCTTCTGCACTTGGTTTTGACTTAATTCTTTGCGTCTGCTCTTGGAATCGTTAAAAACGAAAGGTGCATTGGCTCGACAATTAGAGCGGTGGCTGTAGCGCAATTGTTGACCACGGAATTCGTACAAATGGTTACGCTGTAAGGCTGTCGTTGAAAGCATAAGTTTGTCCCTCAACTTGCGAATAAAACTCGATATTTAGAATCGCTTCGTGAATCTCCATCAAAGCTTGCACAGCATCACCCATCTTTAAGTCATTCGATGTACTGAACTTTTCCGACGCTTCAATTTGCTTGTAATTGGGAGATGCTTGCACGAACCTTAGAGTTTGTTCGCAACCGAGGATGATGGTCATGATTTCGGTTGTTGTTAAGCTTGGTTGTGTCTTTTGGGTGTCTTGGTGGCTCATGACTTCTTCCCTTTCCTTTGAGCTTTTATCGGTGCGGTTGGGGCTTCTGGTTGACTCGGTTTCTGAAGTACATAGCTGATAGCCCCTGCACCTCCCACGGCTGCGGCGATAGTGAACATATTGTTTCTGCCAAGCTGCTGCACTCCGAAATAGCCAAGGGCTAGAAAGCCAAGAGTGGCAAAAGAGAATCCAAGTGTTTTGTTGATTTTCATGGCTAGAACATTGCAGCGAGATTGCTGGCTAAATCTTTTTCGTCTTGTTGTTGGAGCTTAGAATCAGTCGGTTGTTCAGTTTGGAAGTTGTACCCATTTCGCTGGAATTCTAAAAGTAGGAAGTTAATCACCTCCCCGTAATCGTCTAAGTTCATTTGTTGTGCAAGCTTTTTTAGTAATGGGTGGTAGGGCTTACGAATCACTACCCGAATGCTTTCATTGCTGTTCATTCACACTCCTTAAATGAATCATCTTTGCTAGTTGTTCAAGCCCAATCGCGTTTGCCCACACTGGGTTGTCTGCTACCACGAACCCTTTAGCCTGAAGTGCTTCACTCACTGATGACAGTCGTGAGCCTCCCCCAGTAATTAAGCAGACATCTGCATTAATCTTCCAAGGGTGGATAAACTTGAATACTGGCGCTAGGGACTTTTGTACCCAAGGCGCTAACTCTTTTTGGTAGACATCTTGAAAACTGAACTGTTTGCCATACCAAAAAGGCTTGTCAGTGCTTTCTAGTCCCTGGCGGATAAGGTGCGGCATTGCAATCTCGCCTACCAAGCGATTCTTAAAGTCTGGGTTGACCGAAATCATTCGGATCAACTCTTCCACACCGTTATCAAAAGTCTTTCGGTTAGCTAGATGTCCTTTGGAACCTATCAAAGTGGCAATAACTGTCCGATTCCCGATATCAACAATTAAGTTTTGCTTACTGGTGTTCAAGTTCTGGGCAAAGGCGGCGATCGCTGCGTGCCCTTCGTCGTAAACCTTCAAAACATGGATCTTGACCTCGGTGGGGCAAATCTTACCGCCAAACTTGACGACATGGCGACCAGTGAGTGCTTCAATCAGCTGATCTTCTAAATCGCCTCTTTCGTGCAAAGATGCACAGATTACTAACTCAATCGAAGCTTTATAAGGGTAGTAGGAAAGCACTGCTAGTAGATGTTTCAGCGATTGACTCACCTTTGCAGTAGCATCATCAGTAACCCGAAGATGGTTTTTCGGATTGGCATCGTAAGCTGCATAACCCGATAACCATTGCTTGTAGTCCAGTTTAGTTAGTGCATCACCCTCTAGGTACTCAACGTAACCTTCAGTAGGAGTCTCGGTTGGGCGGTAGTAGCAATTCTCTAAATAACTGGGAAATCTTATCTGGCGGTCTGATGATACAAATTTAATACTGGAATTACCAAGGTCGTAACCAGCAACGATCGTTAGTGTACCTTTTTGCCCAGTGTTGGCATTTTCGGTATGAACTGCCAAATCTGTCATAATTCTTAATCCCCAAAATATTTAATTGACAAAGTTCTGAAATAGGCTTGCTGCTTTGGTTTTGACTATCTCTGCTTTCAGGTGGTAGCTAATTAAATAACTCTACAATTTCAACCATCTGAGACAGATTTTGTCACCCAGTGGCGTTTCTGCCTGTTAGTGCTATAGTAACGGTAAATAACGGTAGTTGTCAACACCCTAGATATGAGTCATACTAAAAAGCTATAAATAGCGTTATCAGAACGCTATTTTGAGATCGTATTAAGTGTGACAACAAAAAAACCAAAGGTGAGTATTTACTTACCACCTGAACTAAAAGAGGAATTAGATGCATGGGCAGAAGAAGAAAATCGTAGTGTCAGCAATCTCGTTGAAACCATGATCAGAGATGCAATCACGACTAGGCGCAAAAAATCGAAATCTTCCCAGTCCAAAGGGACAGATGAGGAGTAAGCCTAAACCAAAAAACAAAATATAGAGGATTAAAGTATGAAAACAGGGGCGACTAAAGCTTAACACCTACTATCAGAGTATTTATGCTTACAGGCAGCTTGAATACCCGGACAGCAAAACATACAAAAACTCATTCTTTTTCGCCCACAGCCTATAAAATCATGTTTTTTTTATAGACACAGCCTTACAAAGGCGCAAAAAAAGGGTAGTCCCAACTTCCTTTGGGGCAAGCCACTCACTCTCTTACTGTCTAGAGTTAAGCCATACCAAGACGATTGTCAGTCGTCGCCAAAGTGGTTAGTCCTACCACAATCATGAAATTTAATTTTCTTAGCTCTAGCGTAACAGTGGCGTGCCTTTAAGTGAAAGGGATTACTCAATCTTTATCGAAAGTAATCACTAAATTCAGGAGCCACAAATGAATACGGTAAAAATTGAGAATGCGCCCGGACTCTCACATCATGGCGCACTACTGAATAATTCAGATCCCCTCATTATAGTACAGTCAGCTACAGGGGAGCAAGAGTTAGCAGCACGCAATACCAAAACTGCCAGTGTAGAAAATAAACAGCTGTTCGATACACCACAAAAAACTACTGCCTCAAGAACTCAACAGGCATTTGAAAAATTCGACATCCGAAATTTTCAAGATCAGCTAGAGCCGTCCAAAGCTAAAAATAAGTTTATTTGTCCAGTTTGTGGCGGTAATGACTTATCTATTGTCCCAGAAACCGGGAAGTACAGATGCTTCAATAATTGTGAGTGTAAGGACATCAGAGAGGCGATCAAACCTTGGGCTGAAGTGGTGGCAGAAAGAGCAGGGGCTAATTACACTCCATCCCTAAACCGTTTGGCTGCGAAGCCCAAGAGAATCTTGCCCAAAAGTGCGCCAATTCCAGATTGTGAATTAGCACTGGTGATGTTGACCCAAGCGGCGACTGACATACCCCAAACTCAAAAGTTAACGAGTAGACCACCAAAAGATGTTGAGGGCAGTGCCACCGAAACAATTTATCCTTACTCAGAGTCGCAATGGGTGGTTCGCTATCAGTGGCCAGATGCCAATAAGGAGAAAGGTTACAGCAAGACCTTTCGGCAATGGCATAGGCGACAAGATGGCACACCCCAAATGAAAAAAGGCGATTTGCCTTGGGGAGCATATCGCATTGATGAAGCTCTAGCTGCTGCTAAATCTGTGACGGGAACCCCGGCACTACTCCAGCATGAAGGCGAGGGATGCGTAGAAGTTGGTCGCTCACATGGTCTTGCTGGAATTACGTTTCAGGGCAGTGGATGGGATAAAAAGACTATCACAAGAGAATATCAACGCGCAATTGAAGCAGGCATAGGATTAATCGTTTTTCTGCATGACCCCGATGACACTGGTTTGAAAAAACTCCAGACGTGTTCTGAATGTGCTGCCGAAGTAGGAATTGCATTTATTGGAATTAGCCCCAATAGCATCTGCCCCGATTTACCATATAAATCGAGCGACATTAAAGAAATTTTGGGGCAAATGGAAACACCAGAATTTATCCGCAGGTTAGAGCAGGAGATTCACGCAGCTGTAGCAGAGCGAAAGCAAGCAGAGCGATCGCAAGAGTTGGCAGAATCAGAAACTCTTGAAAAAGAAGTTACGGATTTATCTAATTTCAGTATAGATATTGACCCAGCAGACCCGGAGGCATTCTACAAATCCGTCTGCCAATCCATGAATTTACCCTACTCTAACTGCGTAACGGCGGGTACTTTTGATGGCTGGGCTTACCGAAAAATCTTTCCTCAAACAGAATGGATGGTACTGAATTCATCCTTTTACAAGTGGTCACAAGAGAATAAGCAATGGCAGCACCAAGATGATAATAAAGCTTACAAGCTCCTCGCTGACGCTGGAGAATCCGCTTACAAGCTCTCTTACACAAAGACATTTGGTTGGAGAATAACCAAGCCTTACGAAACTAACGCACACAAGGAATCTGCCTTTAAATATTGCCGCAGTCGCTTAGAACCAGCAGAACCACTGCCAACCAATACTCATTTATTAGGGTTTAACAATTGTGTTGTTGATTTGCGAACTGGTGAACAAATGCCTCTAAGCAAAGATTTTTACCTCACTAATATCATTCCCCACGATTATGAAGCCAACAAACCATGCCCAGAAGTTTTTCTCAAATTTCTAAATGAAAGCTTTGGGTCAGAATTGGTTGAAGTGATTCGGGCGTTCACAAGTATGTTTTTAGACCCAACTGCCCCTTATGGTCGGTTTCCCCACTTAATTGGCTTAAGTGGTGGGGGCAAGGGGACGCTAGGACGGTTTTGGAGTAGTTTATTTGGCGAATCCGGCTCTAGTAGCGCTTCACAATTTGCGGATATTTCTACACCGGAAGGACGGCATCAATATTTAAGTGGAAAGCGGATATTTGGATTCCCCGACGTAGGAGGTTATGCCGAAGGAGTCCGAGCTTTTTACGAATTAGTTGACAATGGGGCAATGAGCGGACGCGCTTTATTCAATCCAGTAGCTTATTCAATCCAGTGGTACATTCGGTTTTGGGTTGCCTCTGTAAGTCATCTACAGATCGAAAATGCTGGCGACGGCTGGATGCGTCGAGCTTACCCAATCCCAGTAAAAAACCGAGATGTAAGCCCTGACCCAGACTTGTGGCTGAAGCTACAAGAGGTGAAGTCCGACATAATTTCTTGGGCTTTAGCAATGCCACGAGCAGAACGCGATCGCATTTTGTTATCGCCTCCCTCTTCAGATCGAGCGAAGAATCTGGCGCTAGAGGCATCTTTGTACGGGGACTCTACCAAATCCTTTGTGGACTTGTGCTTACGCCCCTCAACGACCGAAACATTTATCCCACAAAGTCGTTTACACAGTTGGTATGTACTTTACTGCCGGGAACATGGTTATGCTCCTTTGGGGATGTCCAAATTTATTAGCCATTTAAAAACAGTCTTGCCCCACAACTTCAAGGAACGTAGCTGGACACCCACGATCAACGGAAAGCGTGAAAGAATTCAGTCCCACTTTGCATTCATTGAACCACTGGCTGGGGTATTTGAAATGAAAGTACCGGAGGGGCCACCGGATTCTTCACTTTCTTCTTCGGAATTTTGGTATTGCTTTAAAGATAAATGCCTTGAAGGAGGAATAGAAGAATTCGAGGAGTTTCTTCACCCTACCAAAACGCCAGAACCTCTACACAGCTTGACTGTCCACCCTGTCCACCCACTAAATACCCCTACTTTTGACCCTGGACAGGCTGAAAGCCTTACACAGCTTGACTGTCCACCCTGTCCAATTGTCCTCCCCCAAGAATTAGCATTGCAAAAAAAAGATGAGGAAAATAATGAAAGTGAAGTTAATCAATTCGTTGATGTAATTGATAACCCTTCAGTCCCCCTATACAATGTGGACAATCTGGACAGCCCTACTGTGACTGGGTTTGAGCCTGTCCAGGAAGTAAATCTTGTCGAAAACGGAGTGGACAGCCAGGACACCCCTGCTGTGACTGGGTTTTCTCCTCGACAAGATGGTGAATTGATAAATACACGAGAAAGCGAATTATCTTGCCCGGAATTGAAAAGGGGGGATAAAGTTGAGTTTTTCAATGACAGTCTTCGCAAAAAGCAGATCGGAATTATTAAGAGCGTTCAAGTAATGGATACATATTTTTGTAGTGCAACAATTGAGTATCGAGGTTTTAAAGGTCAATTATGTCAATTAGAAATCTTCAGGAGTGATTGGATAAAACTTCTGCATTAAGGCGTTAAATCAGTTAACTCTTAACTGTTCCAGTCTGTGCAATCGCACTTGGGGGCAAGTTGCTAAATGGCTCAAGTCTTTGTGTGTTCAGCTTTCGTCCCGATGTCGAGATAAATATATTTACCGACATCTCAACTCACGGGCAACATCATTTCCAAGCTTGTCGCCGCTCCAAACAACTGCTATAGTCCAAAACAAACCTGCTGCTTGGATTTAATGAGCTTAATTGAAAATGACATCTCCATAGTTATGCCCCATTGAAGATTCTGAAGGTAGGACATAAGGAGAATCAGCAATGGTTAATGAGGAGCATTATACTCGGCTGAACAAAGGTGTACAAAGTTGGAATGAGTGGAGAGCTAATAATCTAAATATAATTCTTGACCTTACTGAGGCTAACCTCAAGGAGGCTAACCTTACTGGGGCTAACCTCAGCGAGGCTAACCTTACCTATAGCGACCTCACTGGGGCTAACCTCAACGAGGTCAGCCTTGTGGAGACTAACCTCACTGGGGCTAACCTCACTGGGGCTAACCTCCGTGAGGCTAACCTCCATCAAGCTAACCTCCACAAGGCTGACCTCATCTCCGTTGAGGCCGTCGGGGCTGACCTCAGCGGGGCTAACCTCACTGGGGCTAACCTCACTGGGGTTGACTTTAGCGGCGCTTACCTCCTCGGTGTTAACCTCAGCGTCGCTTACCTTAGTGATGTTTTTTTTATGAATGCGAACCTCAGTGGTGCTAATCTCAGTGGTGCTAATCTCAGTGGTGCTAATCTCAGTGGTGCTAATCTCATTAGGGCTGACCTTACCAGTAGCGACCTCAGAGGAACTAACCTTAATGGGGCTGACTTAATTAGAACTCAAGCATTAGGAACAGATTTTACAAATGCAAAGTTTACGGGTGCTTGTTTAGAAGATTGGAATATTAATTCTGCTACAAAGCTGAATGATATTGATTGCCAGTATGTCTATTTGAAAAGAAACAAACAAGAACGTCGTCCCAGTAGCGGAGAGTTTGCACCAGGGGAGTTTACCAAGCTCTTCCAGAAAGCTTTAGAAACAGTTGACCTGATTTTTCGCAACGGTATTGACTGGCAAGCTTTTCTTACTTCATACCAAAAGCTACAGATTGAGTCTGGCGGTGAGGAATTATCCATTCAAGCAATTGAAAATAAGAATGACGGTACTTTTGTCATTCGTGTAAATGTCCCGCTTGATGGAAACAAGTCAGAAATTGAGAAATACCTAAAGCGTGAGTATGAACTTCAAGTCAAAGCCTTATACCAATTTAATATGAAGCTGCATAGAATAAAGCTTCTAGAATAAAGTTGTAAGAAGAGATAGAAATTACCTGCTCAAAAGTAAGTTGGTCGAATATTTCTTGGATGCGCTCACGTAAAGCTTGTAAAGAAGAAAAAAGTTGATTTTTGAGTGGTTTTTTGAGGAGTTGCCAAAGCCTTTCAATGGGATTGAGTTCAGGGGCTGAAGGTGGTTGAAACAGAGGAATAATATTTTCTGGCCAACGGAGTTTTGAACTTGTATGAGCAGGTGCTTGGTCAATCTGTAAAATAGCGTAATCGCTACCTAATTGCACAGATAGCCAATCCAAAAACTGTTGAAAACACTCACCATCCAGTTTTGGGTACTCATAAAGGAAATGATCTCCAGTCAATGGTTCAATGGCACCATAAATCCAAAAATTTTCCCGTGGCCATTTCACCTCAACAGTGGGCTTGACTCCAGAGGCAGTAATTACTTTTCCTGTGAGAGTTTTTAGTCCCACCCTCGTTTCATCTTGGCACAGGTAGCGAACACACTTGCCGCATGCCAAATGTTCTTCTAGACAATTAAGAATGATTCCGAGTTTTTTTTAAACTCAGATACCAACTTTTCGTCCTGCTTATGGCTTTGAGGACGTGGTACTTTTAGTTTTGCTCCTAATCGATATCGAACCCATGCATAAACCGTTGCATATTCTATCTCTTGTCCATGTTCTTTTTTCAACCACTCAACTATTGCACCATAGCTACTAAAGCCTTTTCCTGTTTTTAGCTCCTCCTCAAGTGCTGCGATCGCAGCATCATCGATTTTCCGTTTTGCTCCTGGTGCCTTTTTGATTTCTAATAAGCCTGATATCCCATCAGTTCTATACTTCTGCAACCATCTCGTGACGGTTGAAGTATCTTTTGCCAAGCGTTTTCCAATGTCTTGCTGCTCTTTAACCTGCCCGCTTTTTATCCACCACAGCATAATAAGTTTTTCTTTCTGATTCCCTAAGTTGGCTGTTTGTAGACGTTTTTTAAGTTCTTCTTCGCTCTCTGCGATTTCAATCTTAAAAGGGCGGCTCATGGTTATTTTAATTTATCGAGTTTGTTTTCTCTATTATATGCAGCTTCATATAAAATTGGTATTAGATGATCAATACCGAAAAAAGTTAGAAGGAAAGGACAAAGAAATAGTAGAAATTTATCGGCAGCACAGTGTAAATATAGTGGAAATTGTTAAGACTCTTGCAATTCAACAAAGTATTAATATTCAAGCGATAACTATATCGGAGAATAATTCAGTGTCAGAAACTTTCAACAATAACTTTAATCAACCTAACATCGCTAACTTTGCAAATAAAAATCAGGATGATGCACGTCAGCAAGCTAATCAAAATATCTACCAGTCACAGCAAAATCAGAATTTGGATGCAACCAAAAAGGAAATTCAGCAACTTCTTAATCAATTAGCTCAAACTAATCCAACAACAGATGCAGTTACAGAAGTAGTTCATCAAAAAATTAAAACCGATCCAACACTAAAAGCTAGATTGCTAGCCGCACTGAAAGCAGGAGGACTGGAAGCGTTGAAGGCAATATTTAACCATCCATCCTTTAGTATTCCGGCTGAAACAATAAAAGGATATCTGGAAGCCGAATAAATCACGCTTTGGGTGAACAGCGTACAGCATTCACGGATTCTACAGGCACTAAATAGGCAAACACCGAACAAGGCGCGATCGCGGTCGTTGTCTAAGCCATCACTGAAAATTAGCTGTATTAATATAAGCAGTTATTGGTTTTAAAACTAATGGGAATATTCGATATATTCAAGGATGCTAAAGACTTTGGGAAAGATTTTGACATCAACGCTGACTATTAAAGACTCAATTCATCATCCTGCTCCTGCTGTTGCTGCTGTTGCTGCTGCTGTTGCCTTAACTGTCGCCCATAATCAAGTAGCTGCTGATTCCAATCGTCAGCTTTGCATTTGAGCCGCTTGGACTGTGGCAGTAGTTCCTTAACAACTCGTGCAGCTGCATTTCCTGCATCGTCCGAGTCAAATGCCACTTGTAAATTAGGAATATTCTGCAATTGCTCTACTGGTAAGCTTTTGGGATTATCTACCGCCATGTACAAAGTTCTATTGGGTGGCACGTCGCCTCTAAGCTGATATTCCAGCATGGCAAAAGACACGGCATCGATGGGCGATTTCAAAAGCACCACTTTCTCTACAGGTTCAGTTGGCTGTCCGCCTAAGCGGAAGTGAAACCAGCCCTCACGCCTAACTGTTCCTTTCTCGTAGCCCTTAAACGTGTTGTTCTCGCCCCGTGTCCCCCGCAGGAATGCTCCTATTGCCTGGGGTTCTTCTAATAGATTCCGCATGACGAACACAGCGTTTTGCTGATCATCAGCGTAAACTAGCCCCCTCTTATGCAGAAGTTCCACAAAATTTTCAGGTATCCCCCGTTTCTGGGTGAGGTAGTTGTGAACTGCTGTCCACTTGGCTTTATCCTCAACGGGTAGCTGAAACGGGGTTCGTGGTTCTAACTGAATAATTTCAGCAGCCACTGTTTTAGTTTTGGCGATCGCTGCTCGTTCTGCTCCAGCTTCACCAAATCGCTCATGCAACCAGACAACCGCCTGCCGCAGATTGCAATTGTTAACGTGCATCACCAAATCAATTGCACCGCCTGATCCCTTTTGTTGATCGGGGGCGAAATCGTAGAATTTGGGCCCATCTATATTAATGATGTGTCCGTGACCCTTCCATTTTCCTTCATCATGGTGTAGCCCCAACTCCCAAGCCACATCAACAAGTGCCAAGTCGCGCAGTTGTTGGGTTTTCAACTCCAGCGATCGTACAATTTCTTCTAGCCGTTGTCGTTCCTTCTCACTAGCCCTAGCCCGTTGTTCTGCACTCTCTAGGCGCTCCTGCATGAAAGCGCGGTCAGCCAGTTGGTGGTTGAGGACATGGAATTGGTGATCATTCTGAATCCGGGCAACGTAATTTGTAGCTGATTCAAAAGGTTCGGGTTCAAGTTTTTTATTCGACCAGACGGCAGTGAGTGGTTCACTGTTAACGGCTTGGTAATATTCTTTGACTTTGGTGTGGGTTGCCTTACTACCCTTGACCCCGCGTTCAATGCCCAAAGGAGCGAGTGCAGCAGCATAACTGTCTTGGAGTTTCGATAACTTAATTCTTCCCTGTCCACCTCTACCGCCAAACATCGCATCATGACTGACTCTCCCGGTTTTTTCATTCAATGGCACGATGTAGGCGTGAATGTGTGGGGTACTTTCATCTAGGTGCAGCTCTGCCCTGACGCACTTTGACCCATAGTTTTGAGATAGCCAGTCACGGGATGCTAAAGCCCACTGCTGCATCAGTGAATCAGACCACTGCCCCGACAGAGATGGATCAACGGGACGGAAATATTCAGGCGATGCCGAGAGAAACATTTCGGTGCATAACACTGCATCATGCCGAGGGCGATGCAGTAGCGTGGCAATCTTTTCTTTAACTATCTCTTCTAGTGCGCGTGAGTCTTCTCTCCCAATCAACCGGACATTCTCTCTAGTTGGATCTGCGTTGGGTGTTTCTCTGTTTCTGGTAACATGGTCATCACTTCCGGCAACGTTGCCGAATGTTTTTAGTTTCTCAATTCTAAGAATTGTTAGTGGCGACATAAAAGATTTATGCTACAAATGCAGTGCTTTTGTAGTACTCAAAAACCCCTTCGGGCGAACGGCGGTTTCATGTCACGAGCGCAGCGAGAGATGGCGCAGCCACCCGCAGGGCATGAAACCATAGTGAGTATGGTATCACTTATACAAAACCCCGAAATCCACTTTTGCGGGAGAAATCGCCCAGACTGCCGACTGTCAAAATACCCCAAATACCACCTCTAGAGGGTATAACGACAGTCGTTTGACAGTCATCGGGGTTTTGGACAATGACTGTCAAACGACTGTCATTTGGTACAGTAAAGGGGTACTTAGGGGTAGTTTACGGCGCATTTTGACAGTCATTGAAATTTGGTATCAATCAACACGATGGCTTACTCATAATCCCCTCTAATTCGATAGGAATACAGGACATGGAGCAACCTAATTTAGAAGTGCTTTCGATTAAGCGCAGTCACGACAGTAGCGATGGTCAGTTGCTGCAATTTTTACGAGAGCGAGAGCGTAAAATGTCGGGCAGAGGTCTGACTAAAATTGTTTTGAGTACTTTAAGGATGTGCTGGGGGCCTTTTGTCATGAAGCGTATTGGTGCTGACAGCGACACTCTTAAGACTGCTGTGATTTACTCTGTCTCACAGTTGGAATTACAGATTCACTTGCTCAAGCAATTACTCGATTGAGCGATTCTTTGAAGTACGTTTGCAACACAAAGGTATTATATATTCTCAATAATTTTAAAGTTATTGAGAATGAGCCAGTTTGATAAAAATGGCTAAAAGCTAATTGGTGTATGTATTAGATACCAATTTTTTGGTCAAAGCGATGTTCTAAATAGCAGACATTTTGTAGTGAATAATCAAAGTTTCCTGACAGCTATAACAGTTAAAAGCGTGTATAAGCTGTGCAGAATAGCAGACATTTTGCACAGGAATCAGGGTTTTAGGTGCAAAATGTCTGCTATTTGTAACTGTGACTAATCAGACAATTTCACTACTTAAAACAAGTTTCATCTCTATTAATAAGCGTGGAGATTGTAAAAGGAACAATTTCTATTCAGGCATGAAGAAAAAAAATCGGATGTTAAGTGGGCTGGCTTAAGTTAATGAAAGAATTATTGAAGTACAGTTGCAACACAAGTGTATTATGCATTCTCAATAATTTTGAAGTTATTGAGAATGAATCCAGCGCTCAAAATTTGCTGTAAGTCATATTCAGTGAGCATTACACCAGAATTTTTCTCTAATTGTCTTATGCCCAACTGGTAGCAGTAGGGCTACTGTATAGCTACCAGTTGGGGAATCATCAAATTTTCAACAACTCGCTTTTTTACTACTCAACTGGTAGCTGTGTGTCACCAGTTGAGCTACCCAACAGCTACCAGTTGGGCAAGGTATTTAGAACTACTATTTCAATACTGACAAACTACATAAAACCTATGTAATAAGTGGTGTTTACAGCATAGCTTTGGTGTAATTCACAGGTGGAGTGCAGTTGTGCTACTACAAATGTAGTTGTTAAGTAGTGTTTTTTGACGTTGGTTCAAAGTTTTTTTAGTTTTGGTTCAAAAAACTGGCCAAAATTTTTTGCGTACTGTGCGTAAGTTTTGGTCAGGAATTTCTGGCGGAGAAATCAGGGCGGTAAATGAGGTTTTTGGGGTCGAAATCCTTAGATTTACCTTATGTTTACCTTGTAAATACCTTAGAGATGCCATTGCAGTACCTTATTTTTGGCAGAATAACCAAATTTTGAAAAATCTTGATTTTTGGCAACAGTAAATCCTTATATCTGCCATTGAGATGCCATTGAGATGCCATTAAAATGCCATTGCAAAACCTTATAAATGCCTTTAAAGAGAAAATCCTTGTAGATACCTTATAAATTCCATTCGAGTTAATTAATGCTTAGGGTGCGAAGTTTTTCTGAAGCCAAAAAAATTAGTATGATTTCCCAACCAGCATATAAAAAATCTTTAGGGGGCAAGATGTCCATTGATAAAAAGGAACTGGTACGGCTCGTTTCTAAACGCTTAAGCAAAGGCAGTGGCACAGTTGAAGAAATTATTGATGCCACCCTCGAAGAAATTTATGAATCTTTAAAGCAGGGAGAGAGTGTTTCTCTACGGAACTTTGGCACTTTTTACGTCAGAACAGGACGAGAGTGTTGGGTTTTCAAATTCAATCCCTCCCAACGGTTGCGTCAGTTGTTTGGCTGGTCATCTACGAAAAAGCCATAACATCATCTGAAGGCTAACTCTCTACCACATACCTGAGAGTGCGATGCCATTCCATCAAGCCTGATAATATCAAGAGCGAAGAAAATGAAATTGATGATGAGCCAGGGGTAAGCTATGGAAGCCAAAAGCGAAGTCACGATTAAATTTAGCGGCTCACTGCCAACAGCCACACCTCTTCCGAACAAGAAAGTTGCAATCGAGTTGACCGATCAGAACGGTATAGTCTTTACCGCTCAAGTTAATGCCAAAAGTTAGCGGAAGGCTGAAACTAGCGCCTCGGAATTCGCAGACTGGGCTGGGGCTGTATCGGGAAAGCTTGGACAGCGCACAGAAAAAGGGTTTGAGGTAGTTGATGCTGGGGTTCAAATCTTTGAAAAGAAAGCGAAAGAGCCTAAACCAGATGTAGCGGCGGCTGAAGCTGGCGTTTCTTCATGACCACATACAACAAAACCCTACTCCTTCACTGGGATTGTGTTTGGTGTGGGGCTGTTGGGGGGCTGAACAGGCTTAGTTTGAGTTTTGGGTTGAGCTTTCTTGACTGGTTTAGTTTGAGGTTTGGGTTTGGGTTTATTGCCCTTTGACGCGGCTATATTCGCTTTTTTCTCTTTAAATGCGGCGAGTTTATCATCTTTTGATGCCTTTAGAAACTTTGGCGGTTTTTCTTGTGGCAACCCTAGTAAGCTCTCAAATGCGAAAACATTTCTATGTGGCAGGAATTTCGCTTTAATTTCAACAAAACTAGGCTTGCCACGCTCCTCTTTTGGTAGCAAAGGATTGAATCTAAAGGGAGGAACGATTGCATCTTTCCACAATAAAGGTATGTGGCTAGCCTTCATGAACCGCACTTTTCTAGAAGTCTCGGTCTGCTTAATATAATCCAATCTTTCGGCTGTAAAATTCCGAAACACTGATATACAAGGTGTCTGGCAAGCTGGGATGAATTGCCATAACCCTGTAAATCTAAACTCAAAATCCTGATAATCTGCAAACAAACCCGATTTGGAGCCATTATCAAACCCCAAAACCTGAAAGCCAATTACATGAGGTTTATCTCGCGGTGGAAAATGTATCACCCTTGGATAAACCATCAGCCGTACATAATCACTACCACTGTTACGAATCTGTTTTTTTAAAAAATCAAATATCAGTTTTTTTTGAGGGGCATGATGTAAAACATAGTCCCGATTTTCAATCGATATAGTCGGATGAGGTTTGGCTTTGAGATCCACAGTGCCAGCAATTACCCCAATCGCCTGAAATATAGAAGAGTTTTCCGGTTCCGAAGTGCTATCACGCTGATCTGATTCTGGCTGTGTGTCTGGTATAGATTCAATGAGTCGTCCACTAGGAATGATCGTAATGATTTTCTTCGGCTTGGCTGGTTCGTTGCTGGGGTTAATCATTATTGGGACTCTTCGCACCTACACAAATCATTGTAGAATTTTCTATTGAGGTATGAAGTTGACTGCTTCTACAAAAGTGCGATTCATGAATTCTCTGTAAAGAACATGAATTTTTTTCGGAACTTGCTACCATGTAAGCTGTATATCCAACAATACCGAACCACCTATACAGTAACCGGGGCATTGAATCTATGAAGCCCCATGTAAATTTATCGCGCTTTGCTGCTACTGCTCTCTTGTAAAAACTTGAGAGCAGTGAAAGCATTCTCAATCAGTATATCTACAATAGGTTTTACGTTTGCTGTCCTTGCCTTGATTAAAGGACGAAATCGTTCAAATCGTTAAATCGCTAATTCTTGCTTAAACGAAATTTCTCTGTACGATTAAGCGAAAACACGATATAACTAATTCGCTATAGGGCGAAAGGACGAAACTTGATGACCGTATTGGTGGGTGTCATTTCTCAAAAAGGGGGGGTAGGTAAAAGCACCCTTGCTCGGCTTATTGCCCGTGAATATGCTGCTGCTGGCTGGGATGTAAAAATAGCAGACCTGGATATTTCTCAAGGTACGAGTACGGATTGGAAACAACGCCGCGAATTAAACGGTATCCAGCCGGAGATTGCTGTTGAACCATTCCGCACTGTAGCGCAAGCACTTAAACACGCCTCGGTTTATGACCTCATGGTTATGGACGGGCCACCACATTCCATGCAAGGCACTTTAGAAATTGCCCGTGCAAGTGATTTACTTGTCTTACCCACTGGTTTATCACTAGATGATCTCAAACCGTCTGTACTGTTGGCGCATGAATTGGTAAACGCCAAAATCCCTACGGATAAAATTATTTTTGTTTTATGTCGAGTCGGCGATCGGGAGAATGAGATCGAAGAAGCGCGATCGTACATTACATTAAAGGTATGAAATTTAATAAATATTTATAGTAAAAATACTAAATATAGATGGACTCAGGATACTCTAGTAGGGTAAGTGATTAGCCTATTACGTTGAATCCTATCTTCTTAAAAGGAAGAATTGAACCACATTGAGGAGAATTGAATATATGCCGCGTCAAGTTAGTGGCACAGTATTTATGGATGCTGTTGATCATGAAAGCTTTGGTGCCAATGAAACTGGAAAATCGACTCAAACATTTTCTCTCGTGCTTACCGAAGGAATGCCGGCAAACAGAATTGACGTGAAACCTTTGAAGGTGGGTGGAGAAGTTCGGGTGGAACTTGAAATCACTGCTCAAGCTGAGGCAGATGGAGTTGCCAAAATTCTCGGTAAAGCAAAACTGTTTGAGGGAGCTTCTGACGATACAGATGATTTAGAAGAGGAACAAAATGTGTCCTTTGTGATCCCCAAAGGGGGTAGACCACATGAGCATCATATTGAACTTAGGAGCAGAGGTTTTGGCGGTGGAGACTCTGCTTCTATTACGATTGTTGCTACTAATTCAATCTTTGAACAAGAGTGAGTACTAAAGAAATTCTTAATTAACTGTACTGTCAGCTATTGACAGGAAGGTCTAAACTGTGTTTCCGACGTTACATTTCATGAGCATCACCTATGTGATGGCGGGATTGAGCCGAAATGTGTGAAAAATAGTGCCACTTAACATTAGCAGACATCATTTCCAGGGGTTTTGAAAAGCAGTCTTTAGACATAAAACTATCTTTTTAAGCCAATTGACATCCACTAATATCAATTAGTAGACATTAACACTGCGAAATGTAGTACAGCGAAAATGTATATAAAATAACCGTTAAGAGCAAAGTAGAACTATTTTTCACACATCTTGGCTCAATCCCTTATTCATTTGCCTATGCTACTAAAAAAGAGAAGTTTCTGAAATATGTAATTTGTTCACTCTATCTTATTTAGCTCGTTTTGTCGGCTTCAAGAAAACTCCTTCAAACTTCAGCATAGAGTTGTTAGCCTTAGCCCTTGAAGGCTCTTTAGTTATTGCGTTACTCCATTTTTCTACCGCCCGATCCAAAACTGGGTTTGATTTTTTTTCTTGAAAAACATTAGAAAATCTTAATAACAGCGGGTCTGCGAGAGATACATTCATGGCAGCAGGATAAACGAAACCCAAAGAATGTACAGAATAAACTTTTTGATAACTACGATAGCAACCACTATCCATTGTATACTCACCCCCTAAAGCACCTTTAAGTCGTCCATATAAATGAGACGCAGTTGTATAACTAAAAAAATTAGCGAGCGGATTAAAGCCCTGGTAAGCGGTAATTTTTTCGTTAGAAAAATCAATAACCCATTGAAAAATGGAGTCATCAGCGAATATTACTTCTAGCTGATAAATTACCTTCCATTTTTGATGTTCTAGAAAAAATTCCGTTAGGTGCTGTTCAATAAATTTAGGGAAATCAAAAATTATTTCTTGTTTGATTACTTCTTTAATATCATCAATCTCAGATTCTTTACAATTATAATCTGTTAATTTATTTCCAGCTTTCACTGGTGCAAAGACTATAGAATCCCTATTGTCATCTAGCTTATTAACGTAGTTGCAGGCTGCTGGACTACAAGTGAAATCGCTTCCGCAGAAGGTCAAAATGTCTCCAGGGTCAAGAGCAAAAATATTGCCTCCTAATTTAGGAATCATTTCTTGAATATCTTGACAAAATTTTTCGCGGGTGACTGGAAAAGCGATCTGGTTAAGCCAAGCTGCATCATCAACATATTTAAAACCATTTGCTCCAGGTGCAATTCCCTGTGGCTGAATCAAAGCAATTTTGTACAATAACTGACTATAAGCTATGTAAGGAAAAGCAATACTTTGATTTAGTTGATAGCAAGCTTCTAACATAGGTTGCCATGTTGCTAGTAAGAAGTCTACTTTTGAGTACTTTGATAAAATCTTACTGATTGTTGTAGAACTAACGTCAGTATCTACTTGATTCCAAAAAGTTCCAGAATCGTCAGACACAACAAGACCAAACTCTGGCACACGGTTTTCTGAACGAGTAGTCTGCAAATTGGTAGAACCCATTCTCACTTCATCAAAATCTTTTAAGCCATAAATTTGCGAATATCCAAGCTTAAGAAGATAGTTTTCGATGAGTTTATCTTGAGGAATCAGAACATCGACTGTTTTAGGCAGATAAGCTAAAGTTCTGATATCAAAATGGTCTAAATGACTATGAGAAATAACTAGAAAATCGAATTCTGGAAGGTTCTCAATAATAACTTCTCTCTTAGGGCATGTCTCATTCCTATCTTCATAAAAGGGGTCCCCAAAAACTGGGTCCATCAAAATTCTACAATCTTTTGTTTCAATAAAGAGACTAGCGTGACCAATCAGGTGAATTTCCATAGATTTTAATCCTTTTTGTATTTATTCCCAAAGCAGCAAAGATAGTAATTCCGTGGAATGAGCCATAGAAAGTCTTATTAGTACAACTCAATTCAAGAACATTATTTATGAACTAGATTACAGTTCCAGCTTTTGTATCGTAATGCGATCAAAAAATATTTCACTTCCCTCAAAGCTAAACTCTATTTTCAAATTTTTAGGAAAATTTTCGGAAGAATATATAAGCTCTTCGCTTACATCTATTATCTCTTTAGGATCGCTAGATTCTCTGAAAGTTTCAACTGACAACGGTGTCATAGAAGAATCATCAGGAACGTAGATTTTTATGGAACAAATTTTAGCCGGAAAAACTTATTTCGCTTTTCTCGTAGCTTCCTTTGAAACGGAAGAATCATTCCAAAACTAATAGGAAGTTCGGAAAGATTTCCAGTATGAACATGAGCAAAAACCTTGACTTTAACTGAATATTTAACACCAGGCGCAAATTGATCTGGCTCAAGTTCTACGGCACCGATAACGGAAGCTCGATCTTGCGTTATACGAGTCTTAATGGGAGTGAATCCTCTCGTAGAGCTATAGGAAAGCCCAACAAAAATAACACTCCCATCTGCCTCTCATACTAGCTTTGTATTGGGCATCCTAAACGTCCAGTCAAAGTGCTTATTATTCCAATTGAAGTTATACCTCTTTACCATGTCTGGCAAAGGAGGCTGTACAGTGACAACAGGTTTAGGTTCTTCAGGAATCTCTAATCCCTCAAAACTTTCAAAAAGTGCTAGCTCTCTTCCATCCGCAGGAAGATTTAAAAGTTCAGGATGTATATTCTCCATTTCTCACTTAGGTTGAGAAAATCCTGTCAAGATTCTCTTCTGATAAGTTGCCCAAGCTCCATACCCTGATTTGCTAGTAACCCGGTGACTCAGCAGGTAATGTCCACAAGAAAGTAGCCGTTCCAAAATATCTGAATCTGGATTAGCATCATATAGAGCTAGCAATTCCAGAATTGCACCTGATGCTCCAGACATCACATCAAATGTGCGATTGGATCACAAAATGCGGGTGCTTGAAAGCAAGTGTGCCTAGATAAACTGGGAGCTGCTAAAGGCAAAAACTAAAAGCCTAACATACTCCCAATATCATCCAGAATTAAATTGTCAGGCTAAGTTTTAACACGAGCAAGATATTATGGAAACAGTTAGCCGACTTTTACATTAATAGGTACTTTAATAGGTACTTTAATAGGTACTTTAACAGGTACTTTAACAGGGCTCTTCCATTTTTCTAGACCTAGATCTTTTTCCCCTTCGTCTTCCCATTCTAGAGAAACGGGGAGAGCAAAATAACGAACATTATCTTGCTGCTCTAATACTCTAATCTCAACTCCTTCTGGAAGTTTAACTCCTAGCTCTTCTTCAACAACAGCGTTAGGATTACTGAGCAACTGTTCTCTGAAAGCGTTATCTTTAACAGCCTTAGTAATTAGTCTGGATAGAGGAGCATCTGTCCCGGTCTGTTCTGTTTCTGTATCTTCAGGTAAGCTTTCACCTCGTCTGGGAAGGATAAGGTAACTAGTTGTTAAAGTCTCCTCAATGACCTGAATTTCCACTTCTTCTGGTATTTTATTTCCCGTTTCCCGCTCAATCACAACCTTAGGATTTTTCAGGAATTCTTCCTTAAATTCATTATCTGCCCAAGCACGTACAACAATCTTCCCTATATTTAAACTTTCATCTGTCATGATTTAACTCTCCCATCGTTTTTCTGTCTAACGAACAAACACCTTTCTTGTATAACCAAAAAAAAGACTTGTGTCATTATTTTTTAGTTTTTTTTTATAAAAGGTTAGAACTTTGCTTATAAGCTTTAGTCTCAATCTCAAATTCAGGGATGTACTGAAGTTGAGTTTCACTCAGATTATACTGCTCACAGATTAAGCTGATACGAGTTTGTGAGCTATTAACTTCATTGACTGAATGCTTAAGATTGCCTTTAAAATAAAGCAATGTATTGGCTCGTGGCTGAATTTGGCAGATAGGATAATCGTCTTCTTGTAACATTAGTTTGCCTCCTTGCAGATCGTTTGGTACTTGAACATAGAGTACACTAACAATTTTGGGGATGAGCATCTCTTTACCATAGGAGGAGAGGCTACAGTCAATATGTGGTTTTACACAAGCACCTTCCTCTAGTACTAAAGGATTGAGATAGAAAGCATTGCAAGTTTTCCTCAAAGCAGTTTCTAAATAAGTTTTAAAAAATGGAAATTGCAAATTCAATTCACTCATACCTGATGCTTTAAAAATAACTGAAAATCCCCTTGTCCCGGCAAAGCTTTCACTCAATTGATTGTTTGCTAGATAAGAGCAGGTCAAGATTTGAGATTTTAAATATTCCAAATAATCGCTTGAAAAAGCGTTGTGTAATTTTATGTAGTATTTAGATGAATGAATCATCATTAATTTCTTGCGTTCTTGAAAGGTTTAAGTAAACAAAATCTTTTTATTGAACTGCACTAATTCTGAAGCTTATCGGAAATGAGATAAGGTATCAGATTGGCGATCGCTAGGACAGTTTTAACAACATAACTATGAACTACTTTTGTTCTACACGGATGACGATTTCAGTGTTACCTGAGCTAGGGTCAAAGTCAGTAACGCCGTAGCCTCCCTTTGAAGTATGCGCTGCAAATCGGAATTGTCCGGGTGGTAGGGTCAGATGAAACTGCCCCTTTGAGTTGGTACAAGGAAAGACCTTATCATCCGGGTCGTAACGACCTGGATAAATGGTTATTTCCTGTGCCCATCCTCCCAAGCTTGAATGATAAACACAATGACCAGCAGTGACTAAAGTCTTAGGACCAATAAACCAGCCTGTACCAATTCCACCACTATCTGAACTACCTTTAATTTCAAGAGAGCAAATCATCCGCCAAGGATGCTTATCTGGAACATTGATGAGTAGTCTGTCATCTTTATTCACTATGGATTCCATTTTTAACAGAGATCCCTTACCTTTAACAAGCAGCCTTTCTGCGGCAACACTCGGTTCAGAAGGAACTGAGCCATAGCTACCATTTGTGGTTAATTCCTTATCTAAGGTTGGTTGGCTCTCCAAAATTGGGGATGTCTTATCTTTTGGTTTCTTAACAGGGGCATGGTGATCCATAAAAAGTTTGATAGAGTAGTCAGAGTATTACATTATTATTCCGTATAAATAGTCTACTTTAGATATTTATGTATAATTGTTAATACCTAAGCGAATTTTTCCCGTATATTTACCGGACACTTACCAGATTTTTGCTAAATCATACTAATAAAAAGCTTATTAGTATGATATTAAACACTATAATTTTCGACTACTTAGACTGCCCACTTCTTGAACCTCTCACAAACAGCTTTTTTGAATTTGCTCATGCAATCGTGAAACTTAGGTAATAAGGTATCTTTTTATTTTGAATTGGCGAAAATACGATTTTTTGAAAATGCATATTGGCAACAATTTATATTTTCGTCAATATAAATTGTTGCCAAAAAAACTTGTGAAGACTGTGTTAACTAGTAGATCATTCTCCAAAGCTAGACAAAACGATGATTAGGGTTAGACCAAACTATAGCTATTCAGGTTTCTCTGCCCTCGTTACTTTCCCCCCTATACACGTAATTTAAGACTAACGCCAAGTAAGATTCGTAATATTTTCATAATAGTTACCCAAGACCCAAGCGGAATTCAATTTTGTCTGCCCATTCAGGGAAGTCGATAAAAGGATTGCGATTGCCCTGCTTTTTATAGATAGCCATATTTCGATGTTTTTCGTGTTCATTGACAGGGTAATCTTGGTGCCATTTCAGTAGAGTCTCAAGGCGTTGGACTTCGTACTCATTACTACTATTGTCAATTTGCCCAGGATATCGCAGTAAGAAGTAAAGAGTTGCTCGCGCCACCTCTCCCTTCCCATTGCCCGGCTCAAATTTTTTCCCTTCAGACTTGCCACAGTTAGTGCGGATTGTTTCCTCAACTTCAAAATCAGGAAAGTCATAAAACGGAGTGTTGCCCCGGAAACTGTTACACACGGACTCGCAAGCAAATAAGTGGTGTAGGTCTCCCCGCATCGGTTCTCTTTTTTGAAACCAAGATTGAGGTACAACGTGTTCGCAGTTGTAAGGCAACTCTGCTTCCAGCACATCGATCTGCTCGCTCAGTTGAAAAGTCCTACCGAGGGATTCAGAGCGCACTAACTCCTGTAATCTAGCAGTTCGCTCCTGCTCAATTTGTAAATCTTCCCGGATGATCTGCTCAGGCTCGAATTCCAACTGGGAATAGATGCTGCGAATTTTGAGATCGGGCTGTATATCTACCCAAGGATAGAGATACACTCGTGGCTTGTAAGATAGTAGCTTGGTATGAGTAGTGCGGAGCAGATCCTTTAATTGCTTGAACAACTCCCGTGAGTTGAGTGATGAAAGTGTGTCAATTAGATTGCCATAATAATTCTCTTGCTCAGTGCGATCAGCAACTTCATCGTAGTAGGGAATTGTTCCACGACGGGCTTGTTCTAGAATTTGCAGCTCTTTAGCCAGTTCCGGGTCACTTTCAATATCCCACTGGGCATCATCTTGGCGGCTACTATCTGTGGGTTTGGATGACAGGTTATCTGGTTGAGGCACAGAAATAGGAACAGAGGGCGTAGCTACTTCTCCTAAACGCACGCTTAATAGAAGCGGAATTGTCCAAGTAACGCTGCCGTCACTAGCAAGATTAGGCAATTTGGGACTAATTTTAGGTGTTTCTTCCTTGATTGCTTCTGAAACAAGTGGGATCTGATTAAACATCTCATCTCGAAGAGGGCGCTGTGTTAGAGATAGGTTGTACTGTTTGACATGCTTGACGATGCGGCTGATGCGAATGCCTTCATTGGCTTCCCAAGCCACTTTATCCTCTCCCAATTCAAGAGTCCACACTTGACCGTCAGTTGCTAAGATTCTGCCCTGCTCATCTTTTTGAGGAACGCCGGAGTGGTGTAGCCCGACTACTTCCCACTGATCGTTGAAGACAGGAGACCCAGAAGACCCAGGCGCTGTATCTGTCTTATAGTGAAGGAAATCATCGAAGAGATCGACTAGCCGATTTTCCCGCAGTGCTAGTTGCTTCGGTTGCCCAGATGGGTGTTGAATAATGTTGACGTACTCTCCTAGAATCGCCTTGCCTTCCTCTTCTATCAAGCGATTCCAACCAAAAGTCCCTAGAAGAGGTTGTCCACTAGAACTATCTTTGACTGCCACTAAACTGAAATCAAGAAGCTTATCGGTAAGAAAGAAGCTGGCAGGATCGAGTTCATAGGTGAAAGACTGGAGCATTTGCCCTCCTACACCGCTTTGGTAATTGAACTCTATCAGACTAAAACCTGCTTGCCGGGCATCTGACAGGACATGGTTGTTAGTCAGTAGAAGGCGAGGAGAAACCATAAAGCCCGTGCCATAGCCAACAAGGCGGTTGCTATTATTACGGATGAGAATCCGACCAATGGAACGGGAGACGCTCAACCCATATTCTAAGTAACTCACACTCATTAGGTCGTTTTGACCGAGAATGCGTTCCTGGACGAGACGATTGAAATTTTCTGGGGATAGAATTTTAACCCCAGCAACTTCAGGTTGCCTTTCCTCAACCATCGTTCTAATAGCGAGAGGATGGTTGGCGATTCGTTCGAGTCTCTTTCTGACTCGCTCTGGAGTATCTACATTGAGTAAATTTCCAGCTTCCATCTCATTCAGGTGTTCTTCACGCTCATGGTGACGCTGTTTGTAGCGTGCTGTCGTTTCTTGGATTAAGTGATAGGTAATAGCCATATATGCAAATGGGCTTTAAAGGAGTAAAAGTCGCTGTCTAAGGGGGTGTGTCTCTGTAGTTGGGTAGGCAACTACGGAGGCCGATACATCATCCTAGATGATTTTTTGATACATATCCTGGAATTGATAGAGATTTTTTCCAAAAATTAACAATTACTGTAGTAAATGATACAAAGGTTTTTCTGGTCTTAATCACCTATCTTCTTAAAAGTTATAGAATTCAGGTGATAACGATATCTAATACTTCAGTCAAAGTGTTTTTCGGCGTGGGCAACTTTAACTGTTTGGGAATCCGGCACTGACGGTTACTAATTGGAACATTTTAGAATTTTGAATTGGTGAAATGTTATATTGTCGCCCAGGTGAGATTTTATAAATAAACAAATACAGATTTTCGCCATTTTAAGAGTAAACTAACAGCATTTATTGGAGTACATATCGTGATAATCACCCTTGCCAGTTTCAAGGGAGGTGTCGCTAAAACGACAAGCGCCATCCATATTGCTTGCTTTCTATCTCAGCTAGGCAGCACCTTGCTAGTTGATGGCGACCCAAACCATAGTGCTACAGGATGGGCAAAGCGAGGAGCATTACCCTTTAAAGTGGTAGATTTACTACAAGCACCAATGCACAGCCGTAATTTTGACCATGTAGTTATAGACACAGCAGCTAGACCAAGCCACGAAGATTTAGAAGCACTCGCTGATGGGTGTAATTTATTAATCTTGCCCACTACACCTGATGCTTTAGCGATGGATGCACTGTTGCAGACTGTAGGCGCACTTAAATTATTAGGCAGCGATCGCTATCGTGTGTTGCTCACAATTATTCCCCCAGCCCCTCGCTTAACCGGACAGCAGGCACGGGAAGCATTGTCGGCAGAGGGAATACCACTATTTCAACATGGGATTAGACGATTTGCTGTTTATGAAAAAGCGGCACTGGAGGGGTTGCCAGTTTATCAAGTAAAAGACCGCAGCAGCAAAATAGCATGGCGGGAATATCAAGAGGTGGGTAAGGAGATATTGTCATGAGCAAACCTAAGCCTAGCCCTTTTAAAAAGTTATTTGAAACCAAAGAGGAACCAGAACAAGAACCAGAACAACCGTTAGAAGCAACCACAGAGAGTAACGTGACACAGGCTCCAACACCACAAAAGACAGCGCCAATTCAAGAAGAACCCCGTAAACGTGGCAGACCTGCAACAGGTAAGCGGTCTGATGATGCTTGGATTGGGCGCACTTACTATGTGAAACGCTCAACAGATTTAGATGTAGAGGAAGAGTTACTTAAACTCAAAAGGCGTGGCGTAGAGATTGATAAAAGCGAATTGGTAGATTTTCTCATGGCTGTCTGGGTGAAATGGCAGCAAGGTGAAAATATAGATTTACTACTTGGCGAATTTACGCCAAGGCGAAATTCTAAATTAGATTGAGTCGTTGCTGAATGGCTGGAACGCATTGTACTAAAGCTGAAAGAAACTACTGCGATAATGAAAAAGACTGTGCAGCTATTCCTGGATTTCCCATGCATCTTTAGGAGATACCCACTATGACTATCAAAGAATTGCTTCTCCAAGAAATTGAATCCACCTCAGATACCATTCTGACTGAAACGCTAGACTTTTTACGCTTTTTGAAAACGAAGGAAACCCAAACACAGCCTGTTTCATCTGTGCCAGATTCTGCCGACCACACTCCAGTAAATTCCACAGGTCGCTCACTGCTCGAACATTTAAAAACAATTGGTAAATGGGAAGGTGATGATTTACAAGAGTGTCTTGAGCTAGTTTATGCCACTCGCGGCAAAGCCAAATTTGATTACGACAACCCTTTTGAATAATGTACCTATTAGATACAAATCACTGTAGTCAAGCAATTCTTGGTAATACCAATGTGCTTCGTCGCCTTGAGTATATTGAAAATTCTGTGATTACAACCTGCGCCATCGTTCAAGGCGAACTGATAGACATGGCAGAACGTTCTCAACGCAAGGAAACTAACTTAGTCCTCATTAACCGTTTTCTAATAGGTATATACATCCATAATGTTGATGGATTTACTGCTACTATCTACGGGCAACTGAAAGCAGCTTTATTCAATCAATTTGCACCAAAAGAGAAAAGCAAGCGGAGAAAAACTAAAATCACTGATCTAGGCTTTGATGAAAATGATCTTTGGATTGCTGCTGTAGCTCTACAACACGGTCTTAGCGTTGTATCAGCCGACAGTGACTTTCAGAGAATTCAACAAGTGAGAACATTGACCATTGAATCTTGGTTATAAATTTTATGTGCTTTGGGAGAGAGTAAGGTCATTGTCCTGGAATTTCAACATCTATTTATATCGCTCGTTGGAACTTACCTATCTTAATAAAGGATAAGTATCGGCTAGAGTTAGAAAAAAGCTTAATTTTGAAATGGAATCCTCTTTTCAATAAACAAAACCTAGAATCAAAAGTATGGAGCAATTATTTATTATAAATTAAGTTTATTTAATCTTATTATGCTTTGGATATGTAAGAATTTAGATAACCATTAATACTGAGTATGAATGCTGACGAATCAATTTTAAATTTAGAGAAGGTTGATTTAAAAAATAAACATTTATTACCAGAATATTCAGGCATTTATTATGTATTAGATGAAAACAATATAGTATGGTACATAGGAAAAGCAAAAAATCTTAAAAAGAGATGGAATGGGAAAGCGCACCATAGGCTTTACCAATTATCATCACAAAGTAGAAAAAAGTTTTATATACACTACAAGAAGTTAAGCGAAATCAACCTAGATGAAGAAGAAAAAAAATTAATAGCACAGTACAGACCGCATCTGAATAGCAGTCCAGTAAAGAAAAAAAAGGTTTTACCTGCTGAAAATCTATTAAGAGAAACAATACTCAAATTACCAGATTTTTTAGTAATTTTAGGTATAGAGCCACCCAGACAGATAAATAAAAATACCATCACACCTGACTGGTGGTTAAAAAATAAATTAGCAGGACTACAAATTATTCATCTTGTGCTTGATTGGGAAAAGCTAAGAGAGTTCGCCGAACAAGATATAGAAATATCTAGTGGTATATTAGGTTATGTATTTGGGACTAGAAAAGCTTATTCTAACCTTTGGGAAGCACCACACAAGGAATATGTAAGAAGATACGGTGTAGTCCAGTGCAGGATTTTAGTAAATGGGTATGTTGTTGAAGTCAGTGTTTTAGATAAAGTTAGTCAGCTTTTAACTAAAACTAGAATGGGGACTTTAGCTAGTGAGCAAATAAAAATTGTAGAAGCAGATATTTTAGATAAAATCAAAGCAGACCTAAAAATTCCCATTCAAAAAGATTTTGTCAATAAAATACAACCTTACTTGCAAGACCCCATAAATTTAGTTTTTAATGATGATATAAATAGAGAAACTCTAGGAAAACAAATATACAAAATAAAAGAAGAGTATAAGCAAGGTCTTAGAGGAGTTGGTAGTAGAATTGCCAAACGAATTCCTAAAGGTGAATCCAATGCCTCATAAATCACCAGCAACGTCACCAATGACTGTACTGTGAAAGAGAGTGTCAAAGCGAACCTGCGAAGGCTAGTCAAGCGTCTGCTGCGGAAATATGATTATCTACCAGAGAAGCAGGAGAAGGCGACGGTGACGGTGCTGCAACAGGCAGAGTTACTGTGTAGAGATTGGGCTGCGTGATGTGGTTCCAAAAATTTTACAGGTTGGCTTCTTAAGTTTCGGCTCAGAAAGAGAAGCACAGGAAACTGTGTCTAGCTCCAAATCCTCTAAAGAAAAACCGAAGACCAACACAAAAGGATTTGATTCACAGAATTTAGGCAAGAAATCTAAGGGCAAGAAAAGGTAATTAATCTGAAGTTAACACCATACTTTCAACCTCATCTTTAGGTCTTTTTTAAATCAATTCTGATATTGAGTCACTCATCTGCTTTTGCAAACGCTGGCGGTTATCATCATATTTCAACACCGTCTGCACTTGGGCGTGTCTGCTGAAACGCTGAGTAGCACGGTAGTTGCCATTATTCAGATCCAATACTGTAGTAATCGCACTGTGGCGGACACGATGCGGTGACATCTTCTTAGTAATTCCGGCTTGCTTGCATAGCCCATCCACCAATCGCCTGATTGCCTCCCCGGTTAATCTCGCTCCATTCAAGTAATAGGCTAGCACTGTGAAAAGCGGGTCATTGCCACGTTTTTTCTTACTCGCTTTAATCCAACTGGCGAGAGCGTCGGCGGTTTTGTCTGATAGATCGAGAACTTCCTTTTGGCTACCCTTGCCTTTACCCAGGATTGCAAGAGTTTTCTCTTTGGCGTTAAAATCACTCACATTTAAGTTGACTATCTCATTGCGGCGCAAGCCATTATCCCAAAGTAACCGCATAATGGCATAATCGCGCTTGCCCTTAAGAGTGCTGCGGTCAACCAAGGCTATGACTAAAGCATAGTCCTCGGCTGGAATACCCGTAGTGTCCCGGTAGGTTTCAACCTTCTCACCTTTGACATCATCCAAAGAGAAATTGCAGACTCCCAGCCGTCGCCCCATCTCCACCATTGACTTGATAGCACTAAGGCGACGATTCACCGTAGCTTCAGCCAGCTTTTTCTTAATGAGGTGTGCCTTGTACTTGAAAACCACAGCGACAGCATGACGTTGTTCCAGGTGAAGAAATTCCAAAACTAAATCCCGGCTGGGTTCTTTCTTAGCAACAAACAGAAAGAAATCTTTCAAGTCTTTCTGATATTCGCGCTTGGTATTCTCTGAACGCTTATCGCCAATCAACTGCTGAATAACATCGGGGTCATTCTCTAAAGAAAAATCCTCACCGATCGCTAACGCCAAGGAGTTTTCTAGAACACTAAGATTTTCCGGGTGAATAGGGTTCATGGTTTTAAGCAGGGGGGCAGGGGGAGCAGGGGGAGCAGGGGAGGCTCTTGAGGTTTAACGCTTTATCAGCCAAGGTGTTGGGTTGTTAATCATAGTCACCAAACCAGATAAAACGCGGTTGTAAGTGCCATAAAGTTCTCTACCGATTTCAACATTTATGTAATTGCATTTAACAGCAAATTCAATCCAGGTCTGAGTTTCAGCCGCCTCTGCTTCACAATCATTCAGCTTGGCAACAAATGCCGCTTCATATCGACGTTTTCGCCATGCTTCAGCAAAATTGGCACACACAGACCGTGACGACCGACGAATTTGGTCAGTTAATGAGTATCGTTCCTCTACTGGAAATTTTTTAGATGCTTCAAAAATCTTCATGGCTGTGTCAAAAGCCATCTTGTAGACTTCTAAATCTTTATGGTCTTTAATCGCGTCTTTGTTCATCTCCCCCTGCCTCCCCTGCCTCCCCTGCTCCCCCTGCTTTCCATCTTAGCCGTTTCGGCGGTGTTTATTACTCTAAGTGGTGTGAAAATTGCTAAAAATGCACTTCGGGCAGCAGGCTTGGGCACGCCGGAAAAACCTTTGACACCAACTTTGATTGAGCAGTTTAAGTTGAGCGATACGTATATTGATGGGGCTTTTGCTCTTGAGCAAGGATTTATTTTTTCTGCCATGATTTTAGCTGGCATCACAGTTTACATTATTGAGCGCAAGTTTCGCCAAGCTGCCTATTGGTCTGTGAGCGCTGCTGTCATTTCCTGGGTTGGGTTAATGCACAGTTATCGTTGGACTGTTGCAGATACAGTTGTTAATTTCGGCTGGGGAACTGGCACGCCTTGGGCTATTGGCTATATAATGCTTGCAATTCTCTTTTTCTATGTCGATTGGCAAGAAAGACGTAAGACTTAACCGAACAGTATTGCAACTGCCCCGGTGACACAGAAACCAACAGAGCGTTAAAAATTTCTATATGACTAGCTTTTGGTAGAAAAAGAACTACCATCAACTCCTGATACAAATTATCCTGTATGCATCACTGGGAAACGTGCTTGTCCTCCTGAAGATTGTGGTGGTTCTTGGGGCTATGCAGAGTTACTCGAAATTATCTAGAGCGGTAAAACTTGCTAGAGGTAGGTTGGAAGCATAGTAAACTCGTTTGATATTTTCTAAGACGCATACGTAATTAAGCCTTTAGTCTCACCTCTCCAGTTAGTTTTGCCGTTTTAGTTTAGTTCTAGGGTCAGTACTCAAGCCCTTAGTCATATTGCTATATTCACTCTTAAAGGAAAAAATATTGTCTGTGTAGTCAGAATTAAGGTATTTTAAAGTCTTGAGTAGATTCACTAAAAGTTGTTAGTAAAAACAAATATATGTCACATCATACTCGTTCTTGTACTCGTAAACTTCCACAGCAATCTCACCTAGTTTCTGTTACATTAGAAGATATTTTTTCTCCTCTCGATGGTGGAATTGTTACTGATGTTACAGTCACCTTAGATTATATTAATGATCTCAAACCAAACAAATTCAAAGATGTCATAGCTATTGCTAACTTCACCAAAGACTTCTTACTAAATTATCCCATTCCTAGTGGATTATATGAAGTTTTAAATCGGGATTTAACTGAACAGCTACTAGCCGCTCCCAAATTAAAACTTTCTCCTATTTTGGAATCATTAAGTATTAATTTGGATGTATCACCAAAGATTATTCCTTTTGAATTTAACACTACAAATACTCGTACACCAAGTGGGGATATTAACGATATTGTATCGTTTGAGTTAGAAGACATTCTCCTTCCTGTAAGAGGTAGTAGTGTTACTGATGTTAAGGTCAGCTTTGATTTTATTGATGGAATTGAGTCAAGTGAATTCAAAGATGTCATTCCCATTGCTACTTATATCGATAATTTCCTAACTAATTATTCAAATCCTGATGATTCTTTTGAAGTTATAAACAGTAATCTAGCTGATGCACTTTTAGATGATTATGATCAAGAACTTTCTTCTGTTCTAGATTCTTTAACTGTAAATTTAGATGTCGAACCTGGAACTATTCCTTTTGAATTTAACACCATTACTACTCGTACTAGCAATAGTGAAGCTCAGGATATTGTTTCACTAAAGCTAGAAAATATCCAGCTTCAAGTTGAGAATAGTGAGGTTGCTGATGTCACTGTTAACTTAGATTATACTAATGGACTTGACCCTGCTCTATTCGCGGATGTTATAGCTATTGCTAATAACGTCAAAGATTACCTAACTAATTATCCAAATAACCCCAATGATTTTTTGGAAGTCATTAATCGTAATCTCACCGAAAAACTATTTACTAGCTCAAATTTAGAACTAGGCTCTTTGTTGGACTCTTTAAGTGTTGAACTGGATGTATCTCCTAAAATTATTCCTTTTGAGTTTGACAGCACAACTACGCGCACTGCCAGTGGTCAAGTTAATGATATTGTTTCGTTTCAATTAGAAGACATTTTACTTCCAATTGATGGAACCAGTATTACTGATGTTGCTGTCAGCTTAGATTATGTTGATGGAATTAATAATAGTGGTTTTAAGGATGTTACACTTATTGCTAATAAAATCACTGATTTTCTGACGAATTATTCAGAGCCTAATAACTCTTTTGAAAGAGTAAACGGCAATCTAACCAATTCATTATTTGCAGATTTAAGCTTAGGGCTTTCTTCTGTGCTAGATTCTTTGACTATTACCTTAGATGTAGCGCCTGGAACTATTCCTTTCCCTTTTAATAGCACAGTTACTGCTACACCGAGCAATATTAATCTACCAACGAACTTTTAACTGAACCTTGATTTAACACAACTAGTTGAATTTCTTCTGGCGAGAGAATCTTTGCTCTCCCAAAACCATCCCTGGTCTCTTCCCATTACCCCAGGCAGGAGGGACAGTAGGCAAGCTAAATCCGACAAAATTCAACTAGTGTGGGATTCAAACTCTATGCCCAATTTTCGGGTAGAATTCCACAGCCACCACCATACACACCCCTAAAATTGCACTCATTACCCCACTCGTAATTTAAGTGAGGCATTGGGTATTGGGAATGAGCCAAGGGAGGAGAGGCGATCGCCATCGCGCCAATTAAATATTCCCAGGTGGTAAAGCGATCACCTCCGGTGGGCGGGTACGCCATCGCTCTTTGTGGGGCATTGATATCACGATTGATATCATTCCTTCCCTATGCAAAAAAATAT
>JAESGI010000176.1_pt1 | contig 47251 bp, 41 predicted proteins | sample 9269671 | NCBI WGS metagenome assembly JAESGI01 (sample SAMN14515641, study PRJNA621666) | algae metagenome | isolation source: Nostoc indistinguendum CM1-VF10 and co-occurring heterotrophs from gravelly... | place: USA: Clark Mountains, San Bernardino, California | collected 1998-06-05 | reverse complement strand
ACTCAAACTTAATTCTTTTGGAGCTAATCTTGCCATACCCTGATTCTTTGTCACCAGACAAAGCTTTTCATCTACTGACTTAATTATCCCATATAATACTCGGCTTACTTCCGCCGTCCTGTACTAGCCCTTGGTCAACACGCTCAACAATCGAATCTCCTACGTCTATCTTCCATTCATCAAACCATACTTTATGCCCAGCATCTCTTAATTCATTCGCTAACTGTTCAGCTTGTTGAGCATCACTTTTACGATGACTGATGAAGACATTGGCCATGGTTAAATTCTCGACTTGAATGATATTAATTTCACATTTTAGTTGGCATATTGAGCAATTAAATTTCACATCTTAATACTGAGCGAATGGAATTTACGGCTACACAGACAAACAAAACCCACCTTTCCTGCACAACGCCAAGGGCGAACGTGGGTTTCAAACCTCAATTTTTTTTTAGTCCGCGGAGGCGGACTACCCTGCGGGAAGCCGCAAAACGTCTATGTTTGTGTAGCCGCGATTTATAATCGCCAAATATTTGTAAATTATCAAGATTCCATTTCTGCCAATTCTAACCACCGTTCAGTCGCCACATCGATCGCGTGCTTGAGCTTTTCCACATGATCATACAATTTCTGCACTTCGCTATAATTCCCCGGTGACACATTCCCCAGTGCTTTCTCGGTTTCCACCTTCTCAGCTTCTAACTCGGCAATCTTACCTTCCAACTGCTCAAATTCTTTTTTCTCCCAATTAGATAACCTCCGCCGCTTGGTATTCTCTACATCCTTGGGCGCAGACGCACCATTTTGCACTTCGACATTTTTAGGCTTCTCCTTAGTGTTCGCAGCTTGTTGCTGTGCCTCTTCAGCCTTCTTATAGTCCAGATAAATCGAGTAATTACCTGGATATTGCCTCAGATTACCGCCTTCCTCAAAGGAAAATACTGTGTCGATGGTGCGATCGAGAAAGTAGCGATCGTGAGAAACTACAATTACACACCCAACAAAATCCTCTAAATAATCCTCAAGTACTGCCAATGTCTGAACATCTAAATCGTTTGTCGGTTCATCTAAAATCAAGACATTGGGCGCACTCATCAAAACCCGCAATAGAAATAAACGGCGTTTTTCACCACCCGAAAGTTTATTAATTGGGGCATACTGTTGATTCCCAGGAAACAAAAACCGCTCCAACATTTGCGAAGCAGTAATTTGAGTCCCATCGGTGATTTTGATAAATTCACCTTCTTCTTTGATATAGTCAATCACACGCTGATTTTCGTTTAAAGCTGTGAGCAATTCTTCCGAATGCTGGTCAAAATAACCGATGTGAATTGTAGTCCCAATTTCCGCAACACCTGAATCTGGCTTAATCTGACCAGTAATAATATCCATTAAAGTGGATTTACCAGCACCATTAGCACCGATAATGCCAATGCGGTCTTCTGGGCTAAATTCGTAGGTGAAATTATTAATTAGGGTACGTCCATCATAGGCTTTAGAAATGTTATTTAATTCAATAACTTTTTTGCCAATGCGACGACCAACTGTAGAAATATCAACTTTACCCTGAACTTGTTTAAATTCAGTATCCCGCAGAGCATGAGCGCGGTCAATTCTAGCTTTTTGCTTGGTACTTCTAGCTTTCGGGCCTTTTTTCAGCCATTCCAACTCGCGCCGCAATAAGCCTTGATGTTTCCGTTGAGTACTTACGGCAGATTCTTCAGCTAAAGCTTTCTTTTCGAGGTAATATGAATAGTTACCTGTATAGGTGTAAATGTCGCCTCGGTCGATTTCAATAATCCGATTGGTAACGCGATCTAGAAAGTAGCGATCGTGGGTGATGAGAAAAAGTGCGCCGCGATAGCGATTTAAATAACTTTGTAACCATTCTACAGAAAGAGCATCCAGATGGTTTGTCGGCTCATCCATAAGCAAAACATCGGGTTCTGCTAGCAATGCTGATGCTAAAGCAATCCGCTTGCGATAGCCTCCAGATAAAGTACTGATTTTGGCATCAAAGTCAGAAATTCCTAATTTTGTGAGGATGATTTTAGCATTAGTTTCTAGTTCCCAAGCACCAGTTGTATCCATCTTTTGCATCACCACAGAAAGGCGAGACATCAGTTGGCTATCATCTGGATAGTGAGCTAATTTATCCGAGAGTTCTTCATACTCACGCACCAAAGCCATGTGTTCGCCACTATCGGCGAAAACTTGCTCTAAAACTGTGTGATTCTCATCTAAATCTGGCTGCTGGGGTAAGTAGATAATTCTAGAACCAGAGTTAACTAAAATTTGACCACTATCAATCGGTTCTAACCCGGCAATCATTTTTAATAGGGTTGATTTACCTGAACCGTTAGTACCAATTAAACCAACTTTATCGGTAGCATCGAGGCTAAAGCTGGCATCTTTTAAAACTTCTTTGATGCCAAAGTCTTTTTTAACCGACTGTAGTGTAATAATACTCATAAAATCTAGTAATTTTTCATTGACCGTTAGTTAGTAGGTAAAGCACATACTTTACCTACATTTGCCGAATTCTATACAAATAAATCCAAGGGGAGATGTCCATACATTTCGTTTATTCCGTCTTCGTGGTAAGACTGGCAAGAAACTAATACGCCACGATGATGTCCAGCATAAGAATCGAGATAACACAAGCCGTTTTTACCATTTAATTTTATATAAACTGGTCCTTCAGGTGTAAGTAAATTGTCTGGTGGTTCATAACCCAAAGCCAGAGAATAGGTCTTCATTGCCAATATTCCTTCTTCTGCTGTATCAGCACAAATTCCTAAAATTTGGTAATCAGCAAGCTTGGTGATCAAAATTAGGGCATCACGAATTACTGCTTTTTCTGATGGCTTGAGGATAGGGGCAATGTCTAGGCAGTTGAATTTATTCAGTAATTTTTTCGCTTCTTCGGCAGTGATATTTTGAGGATTGGGGGTTGACATAAACTTCGATTATTGACTTGTTGGGTTTTCGATTGTGTTGGAGTTGGTACTAGCCCAACTTATACTATTTTTGATTTTAGATTTTGGATTGCAAATCGTCCAAGTATTATGGAATTTGTATGAGGCCAAAGCAAATTCCATAATTCTGGACTTGATTATCTAATGCCTACTCTTTTTACGGTTGATTTTGGACATTTCCAAGGTTAAATATGAAGGGGACACCGTTTTTTGAGTCACCACCCATAACAAGGACTTTGGGCATTTGAGCGCCGCCAGTTCTCCAAGCTTCAATTGCTTCTTTTTGTAGAACTAACTGCCCTCCTTGGGCTTTAAGCGTCTCTGCTAAAAGTCTTTGAGCTTCTGCCCTACCTTTAGCGCGATTCACATCTGCTTGTGCTTCTTGTTCTGCTTCCCGTGCTACATAAACGGCTCTTTGCGCTCGTTGTTCAGCAATTTGTTTTTCTTCCACAGCTCTTGCAAATTCTGGTGAGAATGCTAAATCAACTACGCTAGTATCTAACACAATTATCCCATATTTGTCTAAGCGATCGCCTAAGGCTTCATCAAAGTCTTCTTTCAACTCACTTCTTTTAGTAATTGCTTCTTCTACTGTTCTTCTAGCAGCTGCAATTTTAAATGCTTCTTGGGTCTGTGGTGCAATGATTTTTGATACAATATTTGCTAAGGTTCCTTGTTTCCTTCTAACTTCAACTACCTTGATGGGATCGAGGCGAAAGTTGATCGCAAATCTCGCAGATAAATTTTGCAAATCTTTAGTAGAACTCTCTGCTGGAACTTCAAATTTCTGCACAGTCAAATCATACACATCTATCACTGAGATAAAAGGCGGTTTTGCATGAATCCCTTCCAATAAAGCGCCATCTCTCGCTTTACCCAAAATGCTGATCACTCCTGCTTGTCCTGGGTTAATAATAATAAAGGAATTTAGTCCCAGAACCACTAGTGTTGCTAACACAATTCCTAAAACTGTGCTTTGCCAATTTCCAAATTGCTGATTTTTCAAATTCCTTTCTCCAATATGAGTTAGTCATTGGTCATTAGTCGTTAGTCATGAAGAGTTATTATTTTTCTCCTTGTCTTCCTTCTCTAGTCTCTATTTCGCAGTCCCCAGTCCCCAGTCTCTAGTGCTAAGTCAGAAGTTTTACTTTGACTTGAGTAAACTCAGTTACTAGTTTAAGCTTCTCATTAGTCTGTCTGAATCAAATTTTTAATTTAAACAACGTAGCACTGAGGGTTTTATGTCCATCCTTAGTGATGATATTAACTAATTAGAGCGGTTTATGGATGGGAGAGCGAATGATATCATCCAAGTTTCCCCGACTGTTTTAATTTATTGTTGCAAACATCAGAGATATGCAAAACACAGATGTAGTCGTCATTGGTAGCGGTATTGGCGGTTTGAGTTGTGCTGCTGTTTTGGCACGGTATGGCTTTGATGTAATAGTCTGCGAAAGCCACTCCATTGCTGGAGGCGCAGCCCATGCTTTTGAGCGCAATGGTTTCAAATTCGACTCGGGTCCGTCTCTCTACTCTGGACTATCTTACAGCCCCTCTGCCAACCCTTTGCGACAAGTGTTAGATGCAATTGGTTCTGAATTACCATGCGTAACCTACGATACTTGGGGTTGTTGTATACCAGAAGGTGATTTTGACACGTCGGTTGGTGCCGAGCAATTTTGTGAAGTGCTGATGAGATTCTGTGGTGATGATGCTGTTGCTGAATGGCAAGAACTCCAGCGCATTATGGAACCATTTGCTAGTGCAGCAACTTCCATACCACCAGCAGCATTACGCTTCGATTTTGGTGCAGCTAGAACTGTGGGCCCATTTATCCCATCTCTGACAAAAAATCTGGCGAATATAATTAAGCTGACGGGTCCCTTCAGCCGGATTATGGATGGCGTTGTTAAAGATCCTTTTACCCGAAACTGGCTGAATTTGCTGTGTTTCCTACTTTCTGGATTGCCAGCAGATGGCACTAGTGCAGCAGAGGTAGGATTTATGTTTGCGGACTGGTATCGCCCAGATGCAATACTTGAATATCCCATTGGTGGTAGTGGTGCTTTAGTTGGCACCCTTGTACAAGGATTAGAGCGTCACGGTGGGAAGCTGATTTTAGGCGCTCATGTGGAAGAAGTGCTTGTAGAAGGTAATCGCGCGGTGGGTGTGCGTCTGCGCGATCGCTCCGAAATTCGAGCGCGGCGGGCAGTGATTTCTAATGCATCCGTTTGGGACACACTGAAGTTACTACCAGAAAAGGCAATACCCAAAAAGTACCGCAGCAAACGACAGGCGACACCTGAGTGTGATAGCTTTATGCATCTACATTTGGGCATTGATGCTCAAGGATTACAATCAAATTTGCGGTGTCATTACATCGTGGTTAATAACTGGGAATTAGGCATAACAGCACCTCAGAATGTTGTAGTGATATCAATCCCTTCAGTTCTCGATCCATCCTTAGCACCAGCAGGTAAGCACGTAATTCATGTTTATACTCCTGGTAATGAGCCGTATGCTATTTGGCAGGGAATGGATAGAAGGAGTCAGGAATATGCCGAACAAAAGCGATCGCGTGCAGAAGTAATGTGGCAAGCGCTACAACGGATCATTCCAGATATTCGCTCTCGTTGCGAAGTCACACTTGTTGGTACACCTCTAACCCACGAGCGTTATCTCCGCCGTCACCAAGGTTCCTATGGCCCAGCAATTCAGGCTGGAAATGGTATGTTTCCTGGCCCCGGCACACCTCTACCAGGGCTGATGTGCTGTGGAGACTCGACATTTCCCGGTATTGGTTTACCAGCAGTCGCCGCCAGTGGGCTGATTGCTGCGAATACCCTCGCACCGATTGATAAGCATTTAGCTATGCTTCAAGATATCAAGTGTATTTAATTTTTTGAGTATATAAATCTACTTACTAAGAGAGCCGCACCTGCTACCAAAGTTGCTAATACACTATTAGGTTCAGGTACGGCAGCAACTTTAGTATTAATTTGTGCAGTTCCAGCATACAAACCGATCAAGTCAGGCTTTTGCAGAATATTAGCAAATTCTGGAGAAATTAACAATTTAACATCAGGGATGGTTAAAGTTTGGCCATCAAATGCAACAAGTCCCGGAGCGCTCAAATCAAACAATATTGTGTTTAAAGAAATTGTGTCTTTTAAAACAAGTCCGCTAGCATCTTTGGTAGTACGTCCCGGAGCAAAACCTATTGAAAACTCACCAACAGTAATTTGATTATTGAAAGTAACAGTACCAGTGTGCTCGATTGTACCTGAAAGCGGAGTAAAACCGCCCTGATCACTGAACGTGAAGTTGGTGGCTGAGTCGATGTTGAAGCCAACCAAATAATTCCTAGGAATTGGTGCGACTGTATGATTACCGCCTGTCAAGGTTAGCCCGATATTTCTAAGAATATCCTCGTGATCGTGATCAATACTGGTGACTCCAGATATCACTTTAAAAGTTGCAGCTTCTACCTCTATGGGTGCAATTAATATAAAAGCTGCTGTTGTACAACTAAGAATTCCTGCAAATTTAGAAAACCGCATACATACCCCTTATATTTTTAGTTTATCTTATCTAAAAAATGCTCTTTATTTATTTAAAAACTTAAGTATTACCACTAAAGAAATACTTTCAAAACATAAAAGAATACTTTTTAAACTTTATATTTAGCAAAAGCTAAGTTAATAGCAAAATTTAAATTGTCTAGTTACAAAGACAAATTTAAGTAGATGGGTAAAAATAAAGATCACTGCTGATGATAGAGTAGAAAATATGAGGCATAAGGCATTAAACATAAAACACGAGAAAAATATAGTTATGTTTAATTATGTCCAATGCCAAAACCTCGTTTCCAACCTCTGGCTATAAATGCTAATCATTGGCTGCTGCCGCTAGTCTTGAGGCGGCAGTTCCCCCATTAGGGACTTGCATTATTCCAAATTATTTGTACATTTTTAGGGGGCGTACAGCTAGCTGTGTGCCCCTACTGAAAAGTTGTTCCTTTACAAGCTTGTTCTAATCCACCAGCTTATTTTCTCCAAATTAGGATCTATTTCCTGCCAAAAGCTTGCTGATGAGTCTGCTTCTCTTGCGGCTGCCAGTATTTTATGTATATTGTCGAAGTTTTTCTGAATTAAATGCTTATCTAATTTAGGAATATCTAATTTAAAATATTTTAGACGATTGGGTAACTCTACTTTTTCTTTTGGCGGCAAGTGAGAAATCCGATCAACTTGTTCTATAATTTTGTCTATTAATGCAATTACTTCTTTCAGGCTCGGCTTTTTAGTTTGTAATTGTAAATCTTTTTCTTCAAAGGCTTCTTCTTGATTACCTAACTTTACTATCACTATTTTGACAAAGAAAATATTGTAATCAACTTCAATAACTTCAGCCACTTGATTATAATATTTTCCAGTTTTATTTATAAGTACTATGTCACCTTTCTCAATTTTGTCTTTCATAATTAATACAGCGCTGAATTAAATTGCTAAATAATCTCCTCTACAGAAAATACTACTCTAAAGCCACAAACCCTCAGTCCACCGTCTGACTCATTCCAGCTACGGCTAGCGCTGCGACACAGTTCTGCATTGAAACTCCAAGAACCACCGCGTAAAACTCGGCGATTAATATCACCGCCAACTTCCCAGGCTGTTCCATCTGAGGGTGCGTCGCTGTAATTGTTGTGCCACGAATCAGCGCACCATTCCCAAACTAGCCCGTGCATATCATACAATCCAAAGGCGTTGGCGACTTCAAAACTACCGACGTTTGTTGTTTCTTTACGGAATTTGCTTTTTGGTTCGATAGTGCAACTGACTAACTCAGAGGTAATGGCTTCACCAAAGTGGAAAGATGTTGTCGTTCCAGCCCGACAAGCATATTCCCATTCAGCTTCACTCGGTAAACGATAGTCGCGTCCAGTTTTTTCTGATAGTCTAAGACAGAATTCTACAGCTTCATGCCAGGATACATTTTCTACTGGTCTATCTAAACCTTTGAATTTTGATGGATTGGGATTTAAAGCTTGTTTGACTTTGGGTAAAGCGGCTACTATTCTCCACTGTGCTTGAGTTACGGGAAACTTGCCCATAAAAAATGGTTCGACGGTAACTTTGTGTCGAGGCCGTTCGTCAGCATCTCCTTCAAACTCCGGTGAACCCATCATGTAAGTACCACCAGGAATCGATACCATTTCTAATGTGACAGATTTACCCAATTCTTCGGCAAAGAAGTTTGCATTACAACTTATGCGGTTTACTTCTTTACCACTTGTGTCTACTGTTACTACGTCAAATTCAAAGGTTTCTAACGGGGGTAATGGTACTATTACTTTTTGTGGTAGCGGCGGTAATATGGGTTGAGACATCGAAACAATTTTAAGGGCAACAGGTTCAATGTTCAATGTTGCAAACTTCAAATCATTAATAACTTCTACTGCTGTTTGATATCTTTCACTCGGTAGATGTTTTAATAATTTATCTAAAATTTTTCCTAAGTCGTCGCTGATAGTAATACCTTTTTCTTGTAAACGTTCACGCCAGAACCACTTAGCATTCATGGCATCATAAATAGGATCAGTAACCTGTCCAGAAGCATCCTGCAAAGGCAAACATCGAGTTAAAAGACGCACGCAAGTTACACCTAAAGCATACAAATCACTGCCGTGACAAGCAAATCCAGCCATTTGTTCTGTTGGAGCATAACCAAGGGTATAAATTACTGTCGCTTGTCTTCCTAAACTAGTTTGTGTTACCTGTTTAGCACCGCCAAAGTCAATTAATACGGGTTTTTCATCACTTGCACGGCGGATAATATTTTCTGGTTTAATATCCCGATGAATGACATTATGAGTATGAATGAATTGCAGTACTGGTAATAAATCAGTTAAAAGTTTCCAAATTTGTTTTTCACTATATATTTGTTGCTGAACTTCCTGTAAGAGAGTTTTTCCTTGAATAAATTCTTGTACGAGATATAAACTAGCACCTTGTTCAAAATAAGCTAGTAATCTGGGAATTTGGGTATGATTTTCTCCCAGTTCATACAACCGAAAAGCCTCTTCTTTAAAAAATTCTGCTGCTTTGGTACGTTGTCCTGTTCCTTGAAACTGCGGGAAAAATTGCTTGATGACGCAAGGCGCGTTTAGTCTGTCTACATCTTCTGTAGCATAGGTTCTACTAAATCCACCTTCACCTAGAAGTCTCAATACACGGTAACGGTTTCTTAGAAGTTTGCCAAAGTTGCTTTGTCCGCAACTCACGCAAAATCTATTGCTATCAGAGTTGAATGGATTTGAGCAATTGGGATTTTGGCAGATTTGCATAATGAGGTGAAAATAGCATCTTCTCCAAAGTTAGCCCCAATATTATCTAATTGAAAACAGTTATGTAGAGAAGCGAACACGGAAGTTTATTTATGTGCTTAAATTTCCTTCCACACGAAGGCAGTAAGATAAATAAATCCTAATATTGTGGCGTTTTAAAATATTAGTAAATATGAATACATCACTACAACGGATGTAGAGGCGTTACATCGCAACGTCTCTTTTAATATAGCTTTTGTTTCTCACCTAAAAAAGTTCATGGAGAACCAACTGGTTCATAATGTTTATTACTAATTGCGATTTTTATTTTCAGCTTTTATTCTCTCCAGAAAGGCGAATTAATTCAGCTACAAGAGCCGCGATCGCAGATACTGTAATCAACATTACACTTAATGCGTTAATATCAGGCTTGACTCCTGTTCTAATGCGGCTAAAAATCTCCATTGGCAAGGTGTTAGAACCGCTACCAGCAGTAAAACTGGCAATGAGAAAGTCATCTAAGCTGAGAACAAAGGCTAAAAGACAACCAGCTACAATCCCAGGCATCAATTGAGGTAATAATACTTCAATGAAAGCTTGCATTGGTGTAGCACCTAAATCTAGTGCTGCTTCTTCTAAGTGAGGATCTAAATTGGTAAGCCGTGAACTAACTACAAGTCCAACATAAGCAAGACAAAATACGATATGGGCTGCAACTATCGTCCATAAACTCAAAGGGATGGCAAAGGCTGCTAGACATACTAGGGTAGCCACTGCGATCGCAATATCAGGAATAATCAATGGTAGGTAAGCAACACCCCGATACAATTTCTTACCAGGAAATTGGTAACGCGCCAACCCAACCGCCATCAAAGTTCCCAGCACTGCTGAAATCCCGACTGCACAACCAGCAACTATCATACTGTTTTGCAAAGCTGATAAAATGCGATCGTCACTGAATAACTTGCGATACCAATCGAGAGTAAAGCCTTGCCAAGTTGCACTGTAAGGTGATTGATTAAAGCTATAAAAGCTAAGTACTAGTATGGGCAGGTACATGAACACAAACATGAGCAGTGAGAAAACCGCCTGCCATGAGACACGCGGTTTTTTGATAGATGGAGAGATATTCACGTTTATATATTGATTTTTACTCTGATAGCAACAAAAAATATCATATTTAATGTAATAAGTCAATAACTTGAAGGCGGCAGATCAAAAGAGGTAAGGGGGCGGGGGTAGGGGGAAAAAGATAGCCGTCAAGTCGCTCAAAGTCGCAGTTAATGTTTTCTTGGGTAGCGATCGCCTCTATAGTATTAATTGCTGTTGTATAACTTTGAGCAATATGTTTTGCACCTTCTTTACCGTGCATTTGCTCCAGTTCGCGGTAACCATAACTTAGCACATTCCATACGTGTGCTGTTGTTCTTGCTGTTTGACTGCCAGCATGGGGCCGTCATCCAGTACGATCACTGATTTACCTGCACGGGTTAACATATAGGCAGTTAACATCCCTGCTATTCCAGCACCAATAACGCAGACATCTGCATAAGTATTTTCGGTAAGCACGAGTTTATCTGGGACTTCTGCCGTTGTCTATAGCAACAACTTGTGCATTACAAAAACCACTCTTGGTAATAAATATCTACTAATTTTTCACCCAACATCTAGCGAAAGAAAGAGTTTAAGGCTGAATATCTCTGTAATCATGAATGCGGACAAGTTTTAAGCCACTTAATAACTGATATGCCGCAATATTTCGGAAAACTACCCACTACTAACCAACCTTGGACAACCATCGGCAACGTAAAATCTGTAACGTGGGACAATAATATTATTAATTTCGACTGTGACAACTCACGCCTTACTATCAGCGTACTTGCTCCCAATTTAATCCGGGTGCGTTTTGCACTAACTGGGCAATTTATGCCCCGCCGTTCTTGGGCAGTGACGCTAGATGATGCAGAATGGGTAACAACACCTTTTACAGTACAGGAAACTGAAGCAACGGTAGAAATTGAAACAGCACAGATTCGGGTGTGCGTCCAGCGAGAAAAGTGTCGCATTGCTTGTTTTGACAAAAATAATCGTCCGTTCGCCCAAGATGCAGAGATGGGTATAGGTTGGCGGATGGGCGCAACTGCGGGGTGGAAAGAAATTGTCGCCGACGAACATTTCTATGGCTTTGGTGAACGTACAGGTTTTCTGGATAAACTCAGCGAGGTAAAAACCAACTGGACAACGGATGCCTTAGATTATGATGCACTTACTGATGAAATGTACCAAGCAATTCCATTCTTTATCGCTTTGCGCCCAGAGTTAGGCTATGGCATCTTTTTCAACACTACTTTTTGGAGTCAGTTCGATATTGGTGCTGAACAACCAGGTATTTGGAAGATGGAGACTCGTGGCGGTGAATTGGATTATTACATTATCTATGGCCCCGAACCTGCCCAAATCTTGGAGACTTACACCCAGCTAACTGGGAGAATGCCATTACCGCCGAAGTGGGCGCTAGGTTATCATCAATGTCGCTGGAGTTACGATTCAGAAACCGTTGTGCGGGAACTGGCGCAAGAATTTCGTCAGCGTCGCATTCCTTGTGATGTTATTCACTTGGATATTGACTATATGCAGGGTTATCGAGTGTTTACTTGGAGTAAACAGCGCTTCCCCAACTCAGCAAAACTTATTAGTGATTTAGCAAAGGATGGTTTCAAAACAGTCACAATTATTGACCCTGGTGTTAAGTATGAACCAGAAGGCAATTATCATGTTTTTGACCAAGGATTAGAAAACGACTATTTTGTGCGGAAAGCTGATGGCGAATTGTTCCACGGCTACGTTTGGCCCGATAAAGCTGTTTTTCCTGACTTTTTACGTCCTGATGTGTGTAATTGGTGGGCTGATTTACACAAAACCCTAACTGATATTGGGGTGGCAGGCATTTGGAATGATATGAACGAACCCGCCATAAACGATCGCCCTTTCGGCGATGATGGTGAAAAGATTTGGTTTCCACTTGATGCACCACAGGGGAGTGAGGAGGCAGGGGGCAGGGGGCAGGGGGCAGGGGAGAAAGAATTCTCTGTGTCTGCTTCTACTCATACAGAAGTGCATAACTTGTATGGGTTGATGATGGCTAAAGCTTGCTATGAGGGGTTGCAACGACATCGAAGTTCAGAGCGATCATTTGTGTTAACGCGATCGGGTTATGCTGGTGTGCAACGCTGGTCTTCGGTATGGATGGGGGATAACCAATCGTTGTGGGAGCATTTAGAAATGTCTCTGCCGATGCTTTGCAACATGGGACTTTCGGGCGTGGCGTTTGTAGGTTGTGATATTGGCGGGTTTGCTGGTAACGCCACAGGTGAATTATTCGCTCGGTGGATGCAGGTAGGAATGCTCTACCCATTAATGCGCGGTCACTCGGCCATGTCTACTGCTCGTCATGAACCTTGGGTATTTGGCGATCGCGTTGAAAATATCTGTAGAGAATATATTAATTTACGCTACCAATTACTTCCCTACATCTATAATCTTTTTTGGGAAGCGGTAACAACAGGTGCACCAATTTTAAGACCATTATTGTACCATTTCCCTAATGATCCGAAAACCTATAGTCTCTACGATCAAGTATTACTAGGTGCGTCTGTGATGGCTGCGCCAATTTACCGCCCTGGAATTGAGCATCGATCTGTCTATTTACCTGCTGGCAGTTGGTATGATTGGTGGAGTGGTGAGCGTTATGAAGGCCCGGTTCACATTCTTGCTCATGCACCACTGGAAAGAATGCCATTGTATGTCCGTAGCGGTGCGATCGTTCCCATGCAACCTGTCAGGCAATACGTTGATCAAGCCCCACTCGACGAGATGAAATTACGGATTTGGCCTGGTAATAACGAATATCAGCTATTTGAAGATGATGGGCACACAAACGATCAAGATAAACATTTCTCGCTAACAAATATAAGCGTATTTACAGAGGCAAACCAAACAGTAGTGGAAATTGGAGCGAGAGTTGGGGAATGGACACCTCCACCACGTGAAGTGATTGTAGAACTTGTTGGTGTTGGAGAGCAACGTTTCCAATATGATGGTAAGCAACGTAGGCTGCAATTCTGAAATATTCACAAAGATGGTTTTTTAACCAACATTATTTCTGATTCTCAATTATGCAACACAAAATATGCATAAAGATAGATGAAAAGTAAGTCAATGGGAAACATACAATACAAAAGATAGAGATCGTTAAACCGTAAGAAATACGGTGGTTTAATACGCTAGATAGATGCGGTTAGAGAATACTTAATGTTGGATATTAACCGCTTGCGGCTGCAAGATATATTTAAAATCCCTACAAATTCACTTGTGGCAAAAATCGCAAGTGCGATCGCTGTTTTTGTTGGCAGCTTGGTACTAGTTGGTTGGTGTTTTGGCATTGAAGTTCTTAAGCGCGGCTTCCCTGATAGCCTTGCCACAATGAAAGCCAACACAGCGCTATGTTTTGTGCTGTGTGGTATATCGCTGTGGCTGTTTTTAACAGGGGAAGAAAACAATTCAAAATTCAAAATTCAAAATGACGTTAGCGCAGCCTCTCGTAGAGAAGGCGTACCGTTGGCAAAGCCTCTCTTAGAGAAGGCTTACGCCGCGCTAACAAAATTATTCCCCAACTTTCCCACTCTTTTAATCTCTAGAGTATCTGCAATAGCGGTTACTACAATTTCTGCGCTCACACTCTGTCAATATCTGTTTGGCTGGAATCTTGGCATTGACGAGCTACTGTTTCGTGATTCGCCAACTAGTATAGCGACATCGCATCCAGGGCGAATGGGGGTGAACACAGCACTGAACTTTGTGCTGGTTAGCGTCGCCCTACAACTTCTGGTTCATCCAAAAAACCGCCGCAGTTGTTGGTATGCTCAGATTATCGTACTGATCGCTACTTTAATTTCCTTTCAGGCGTTCATGGGCTATGCCTATAAAGTGAAAGCTCTCTACGGACTTGCCCCCTATACAACATCAATGGCTTTACATACAGCGGTGTTGTTCAGCTTATTAAATATGGGAATTCTGTGGGTGCGGGCAGAACAAGGGTTAATGAGAGTAGTTACAAGTGATACCTACGGCGGTTTACTTGCCCGTCGTTTATTAATTGCCGCGATCGCAGTACCTTTTGTATTGGGGTGGATAATCGTTGAAGGTCAACGAGCAGAAAAATACGGCCCGGCGTTTGCAATGTCGCTGTTTGCGATCATCCTGATTGTGATTTTTACGATTTTGATTTGGCAAAGTGCCAGCGTTATTGAACGCCTCAGCAAACAGCGCGATCTTGCCCAGGAAGCACTTAGAACTCAGGAAGCTAAACTGAGAAGTTTTGTAGATTCTAACGTCATCGGCATTCTATTTGGCAACGTCTATGGCGGCATCCAGCAGGCAAACGACGAATTTCTGAGGATGATTGGTTACACGCGGGAGGATTTGTTAACAGGTAGATTAAGTTGGAGCAATATCACACCACCAGAGTATTTATACTTGGATGAGCGAGGTGTCGCCGAAGCACAAGCAAATATTAACGCTGCTTGTACGCCTTATGAGAAAGAATATATCCGCAAAGATGGTAGCCGCATCCCAGTTTTAGTAGGTTACGTGCTGCTAGGAGAAAAACGGGAAGAGTCAGTAGCGTTTATCCTTGACTTGAGCGAACGCAAGCAAGCAGAAGCAGAACAGCAAAAATTAGTATCGCTGGTAGAAAATAGCTCTGATTTTATCGGCATCGCTACCCTTGAGGGTCAATTACTCTACATAAATGATGCAGGTCAAAAGCTGGTAGGCTTTGCAAGCCTTGATGAAGTGAGGCAAAAAGCAGTATTAGATTACGCTATGCCCAAAGACAAAGCCTATTTTCAACAATATATACTGCCAACTGTGCTATTACAAGGGCGCTGGCAGGGAGAATTCTGCTTTCGCCATCTCCAAACAGGTCAACCAATACCAGTTGATTACAATATCTTCACTGTTACCGACAACAATACAGGTCAGCCAATTGCCTTAGCAACTGTGACTCGCAACATTAGCGAACAAAAACTGGCTAAGGAAAAAATCTTACAACTAAACAAGGATTTACAGCGCCGCATTACTGAGTTACAAACTCTGTTGGAGGTAATTCCCATTGGAATTGGCATTGCCGAAGATCCAGAATGCCAAAATATTAAGGTTAACCCTGCTTTTGCCAAGCAGTTGGGGATATTACCAAATACAAATGCCTCCCTCAGTGCTCCCTTGGGCCAAAAACCGACAAGCTTTAAAATCTACCGCCACGGAAGAGAACTGTCAGCAGAAGAACTCCCAATGCAATATTCTGCTGCTCATGGTGCCGAAGTTCTGGATTGTGAACTGGATATTATCCATGAAAATGGAAAAATTGTCAATCTGTTGGAGTATGTTGCACCCTTGTTTGATGAAGAGGGTAAAACCAGAGGAAGCGTTGGTGCATTTTTAGATATTACGGAGCGCAAACAAACAGAGGAAGCACTCTTGAATCAGCAAAAATGGCTGGAGGATGTGTTAAATCTGATGCCAAGACCATTGCTGTTTATCGAACCAGGAACGGCGCGGGTAACTTTTGCCAATCGCTCTGCTAACGAATTAGCTGGGGGCGAATTTCCCAAAGGTGTGCCAGCCGAGGAGTATCACACAGTTTATCATTATACAGATGCGGCTGGCGATCGCATCCCCAATGAACAAATGCCAGGAGTGCGGGTTGCCCTTGGCGAACGCCTGAATGGATTGGAGGTAGACTGGCACACTCCATCTGGTGTGCGCTCTCTACTCATATTTGCTGATACCTTACCAGCAATGCACGGTCATCCGGCTACCTGTATCTTGGTGTTCCAAGAGATTAGCAACCTCAAGCAGGCAGAAAAAGCCCTCTCGTTAGGTTACAAAAGGCTAAAGCTACTATTTGACACAGCCAACGATTTACTATCAAGCCAGGAACCAGTACTGCTAATGGATAGCGTCTACCGAAAACTAAGAGAGCAAATAGGTTTAGATGTTTATTTGAACTATTTGGTTGAGGATAACTCTCAAGTAATGCGGTTGGGGTCTTCGAGTGGTATTTCCTCAGAAGTGGCAAAGGAAATTGAGTCGTTGGCATTTGGTCAAGGGGTTTCTGGTAATGTAGCGCTCTCACGCCATTCCATAGCTCTAGAGAATGTGCAACAATCCACTGACTCACACACAGAATTCATTCGCTCTTTAGGCATTACTGCTTATTATGCCTACCCATTGATCGCCCAAGGACGCTTGTTAGGTACTCTTTCTTTTGGCAGTCGCACTCGGTTAAGCTTCACCGAGAATCAAAAGGGGATGATGCAAGCAGTATGCGACCAAATAGCGATCGCAATGGAACGAGCTAGTTTAATTGCTTCTTTGCAAGAACAAACTGAGCAGTTGCAAGAAGCTAACCGCATGAAAGGTGAGTTTCTGGGAATATTGTCTCATGAATTGCGATCGCCCCTCAATGCCATCTTTGGCTGGGCGCAATTACTGAAACGAGGCAAGCTTAGTGAAACCCAAATGGCTAGGGCTACGGAGACAATTGAGCGCAATGTTAAGGCGCAAACCCAGCTAATTGAAGACCTACTGGATATATCACGGATGATGAGAGGCAAGTTACGCCTTAATGTCCGTACTTGTAATTTGGTTCCGATGATTGAGTCAGCTATTGAGACTGTTAGCCTCGCCGCCCAATCTAAGGAAATCGATTTAAGATTTTCCCTGATTCCTTCAAAAGAAACGCGAAATGCGCCACCGGGGATACTTCCCGTGGTCACTTTCGCGCAAAATTCAGATTTGGGATTAGAAATCAATCACAAAAATATAGAATCTCCAGAAGTAAAATCCCAAACCAGTCAGCACTCAGAGGACAATTTGCTTGGTGAAAATTCTCAATTCTTAGTTTCCGGGGATTTCGAGCGCTTGCAACAAATAATCTGGAATCTGCTATCCAATGCCATTAAATTCACACTCAGAGGAGGACGGGTAGAGGTGCAATTGTCTGTCGTGATTGACCAAGAAAAACAACAGACAACGGATAAATATGCCCAAATTCAGGTAATTGACACAGGCATTGGTATCAGCCCTGATTTTCTTCCTTATGTCTTTGATCGCTTTCGTCAAGCTGATAGTTCTAGCACTAGAACCTATGGTGGATTAGGACTAGGATTAGCGATCGTGCGTAATTTAGTAGAATTACATGGCGGTACTATCCACGCAAATAGTCCAGGTAAAGAGCAAGGAGCAACGTTTACAGTCAAGTTGCCACTTTTGAAAAGTCCTCCCCTCACAGCCTTGCAGCCTCTCCCACTGCGCTCTCCTCTTCCCTCGCTCTCCCTCCTTGGCGTGCGCGTACTGGTTGTAGATGACCAAGCCGATACCCGTGACTTCATTACTACAGTCCTCGAACAGTGCCAAGCCGAAGTTCAGGCTGTAGAATCGGTTCAAGAGGCATTGCAGGTCATTACACAGTGGAAACCAGATGTTCTAGTCAGTGACATCGCTATGCCCGATGAGGATGGTTATTCTTTAATCCGCAAAGTGCGATCGCAACCACCAGAACTAGGAGGAAATATTCCAGCCGCAGCGTTAACAGCCTATGCTAGGGCAGAGGATCGGATGCGAGCTATACAAGAAGGTTATCAGCTACATTTACCTAAACCTATTGAGGCAGCTGAGTTAACTACAGTAGTTGCCAGACTTGCTGGACGGACTTAGAGAAAATGGGGCATGGGGCATTGTCCTTTTTCCTAATATCAAAATTTATACAAAATTCCAATTGTTTCCCAATTACTAAAAAGCAGTTTTTCTTTGTAATTTAGCGTAGTTGGTGGATACCTGCATTGTCAAAATATTTAGATGTATATTTTTATTTCAGTATGAATAATTGTTGTCTTTTGGAGCGATCGCTATTTAGTAGAAGTGGCTTCAATAGCCAAGATAATGGCTTCACCTTAAAAAAGCCCGCTCTTTTCCTCCTTTAGTCCATGTTAACGGTATCAATAGTACATACAGTACGGCGGAAATAAGCAGACCATCGAAAATCCATAAATAGCTTATTCCATAATACTTTTGAATTTTGAATTTTGACTTTCGCGTTGCGGTACTAGAGGGGATAACTTATTTAAAGCTGATTGGAAGTAAATTCCGAAATAGGCAATTGTAGAATTGTATTTAAATTATGTAATCTAATTTAATCCAAACAAACTATATAAATGGCAAATTGAGTATTTCAAAGAAATAGTCTTAACAATACTTGTGGTTGCTGCCATTAGTATGATTTATCTTTAATATTCACCCACTTTATTTAGATAATCATGCAAAAAATAGATAGTGCATCTTTCAAACCCCATAAAGCTAACTAATAAACAGTATTTTATACATTACAGTTTTTATTATGATCGCCGTAACCAAGACATTATTAAAAACATTAGTCGAACCACAAAAGCTAGAAAGTATTGGCTTATATGAATCGAAGCGAGCTGATTTTTTACAAGAAGTAATTGAAGGTTTAGAAGACGGTATATTAATTTTAAACCACACTGGTGAAGTAGTTCATGCTAATGCATCTGCTCGTCGCCTTTGTTGTAAATTTAATCAAGGCAACTTCAACCAAAATTTTGTACCACCAGCCATCTGGAAGCTTTGTGAATCGTTGTTCAATAACCGAGATTTGTTTTCTGACGAACTACTAATTTTGTCAGATGAGATTGTGCTTGATAAGTCAAATATTTTTCGGATTAGGGTGAGACTGCTAGATTTAGATGGGTTTGAAGTACCTTGTTTATTGGTGACTATAGAAAATCAATATGAATCTGTGAAAAATGTAGCACTCACTGAAGTTAAAAAATTTGACCTGACACCGCGAGAAGCTGAAATTTGGTTTCTCTATAGAAGCAACTACAGCTACAAAGAAATTTCCACTAAGCTTTACATCACCATAAACACTGTGAAAAAGCACATGAAAAATATTCACACCAAGCGCCAAGCAAATATGTCTTATGATTGAATGGTAGTAGGGTATCGAAGAATTCAGAATCAATGAGTGAGAAATTCAAAAGAGCCACTCACTCATTGAATACCACTAAATATACATCTTTAGTGGTGGTTTTAAAGCCCTAGATTCAGATATTTTCTTGTTCAAAATTCATGGTTTTATTCTTCCTTGATAAAAATTCATTTGTAAAATGCAATAAATTATTAGTCATTAACCTAATATTCAAAAACAAGTATTTTATGAATCAATACTCGCAACGTTTGGTAAAAAAGCAATACTACACTTACTATCTCTCCCTTTAATGCAAGTGGTCTTACGCCATTTTTACTACGGAGATTCAGGACTTTTTTGTAAACGTAATAAGGTATTGTAAACCTGCCGTTTTAAGATATCGTTATTTTGTAGTTCTATAGTAATTTTGTTGAACTGATCAAATTTCAACCCATTAACTTGGACAATTTCTTGAGCGTGCTTACAGTAATTCACTGCAATATGTTGAGCCTTCTTTGGAAGACCACTTATGCTGTTAGGATCGTTACAAACAATCTGGGGGATTTCTCCATTGCCAATAAGTTTTTTAATTTCTTCAAAGGCGTTTTGGCGGGCTGGCTCCATTGCTAGCACGGCTTGAGCATAGCTGTCGATTTCAGTATTGTTAACTATTGGTGGTGGAGTTTGACCATAAGCTTTTGAACTCAATGAAAACGCATTAGAAATTACACTCACAGCCGCGATCGCACCGAAAAAGAATGATTGGGAAAGAATTCGTTTTCGGCTATATCGGGGAAACAAATCAGAAATTTTTTTCATATACTGTGTGACAGAGAACTACATCAGGGATATTATAAGGACTTTGAATTATTTTCGGAGTTGGAAGTTCCAGCAACTGTTCAATTCATTAAGCTTTTATATTTGATTGTCAACTTCCTCGGCAAACTTGGCAAAGTTCAATTACTTTAGTCTGGAGTGTTAGCATTTCTGATGCTCCTTGCTTGAGACTGACTTCTAACTCCAGTAGTAGGGGTAAGCAAGAAATTAACTGTTGTACAGAAAGAAGCTTGATTTCTTGCTGTAAAAAGTAGATCCGTTTGGGATTACCAATATCAGCAGCAGTAGCGATCGCTTGTTGATTGCGCTCACCACTTTCTATCATAATCTTCACCCAGAGCCAGGTGCGAAATTGTCCAATCAGCGTGGCAACTATCCGTAATCCCGGCTCGGAAGCATTGTTCAGATCCGCCAAGGTTGTCAAAGCTTTAGCTGTATCTCCTGTTCTAATTGCTGCTGCTAATTGTAAACTATTTTGGGTAGTATTTCTTACTAACTTAGTAACAGTATCTGGATCTAAAGGTTTGTTACTACCTTGGGCATATAGCCGCAGTTTTTCTAACTCATTATAAAGAAGACGTGTATCATTTCCTACAGATTCTGCCAATAAGTGGGCAGTATTGGCAGTTAGTTTCACGCCCACAGTCTGAGCTGCTTGATTAACAGATTGCACCAGCAATTCGGTTTTCCAAGGCGGAATGAGGGGAAATTCTCGGAATTCGGTGGCAAATTGTTTTAACAATTTCGTGGATTTGAGGCGTTCATCTGGCTTATTGCGGCTAGTGAGCAATAAAAATGAGTTTTCGGGAATGACTGGTAGCGATCGCACCAGTTCCGCTAAAACATTCTCTGGACAGTGCTGGCACAGGGTAGTATTTATCAGCCATACCAAGCGCCCACCAGCCCCAAAAGTGGGTGTCATGACCTGATTTAACCCCTGGATAGCAGCATCAGCTTGATCTGGCGTGAATGAAGTGTAATTAAAACTTATCCAGTCGGTATCGAGGACGCGATCGCGCAGCATAGCGATCGCGTTTTCCATAGCAAAATCATCCTCACCCCAGTAAACATAGATTGGCATAGACTAACCTCGTATATTAGGAAATGGGGCATTCGGCATTGGGCATTGGTTATTCTTCTTGTCTCCCTCATCTCCCTCATCTCCCTCATCTCCCTGCTCCCTGCTCCCTGCTCCCCTGCCTCTTCCCCACTCCCAAAAATTAAATACTTTTGAAATCATTCTGTTAATCAAGGTAATTTTCCCTAAAATCTATCAAGTGAGAGCATGAGGCTATGAAGATTGGACGACAACTATCAAACTTACTTAAATCGGTTAGCAAGGCTGACGCTGCCAGAAGCCTACAGATCCCAAGTCCAGCATATCCAGGAATCTTCTAAATTTCAGCCGCATTCTGGGTTGAGACAAGCAGTGTCCTTTCCTGGCTATACGCTAATTACCCCGCCGGCAGAAGAAGAATCACAAAACTCTGCTTTCTATGCCAAATTACAGGCTTACCAACAGGAACTTTTACAGTTGCCTGTAAACCGTGATTTGATTGTGCCTCTAACTCCTGCGAGCTTTCATCTGACTTTAGCAGATTTAATTTGGGATAATGCTTATCTTGATGCCTGCGAAAAAAATCCCAAATTTGACGAGGAGTTACACTCTTGTTTAGCTGAAATGTTTCAGCAATATCAACAATTGATGACAAATAGGAGTCATCCGATTAAATGGCAAATGCTGGGACTGATACTGATGCCAAGAGCTATAGCCGTTTGTTTAGTACCTCAAGATGAACGCTGCTACGAGGAAATTATTAAATTTCGCCGAACAATTTATCAAAATCCCAAGTTGATTGCTTTGGGTATTGAGCAGCATTATCACTTAACAGCCCATGTTACATTAGCCTACTTTGGGGAGGTTTCATCTGACTTAGACCGCACAAGTTTTAGCACGATGCTTTCTCAGTTGAATGAACAATGGCTGTTAAATTTGCCAGAATTTTTGATCAATCGCGTCGAATTGCGAAAGTTCGACAATATGACACGCTATTATCGTGAACCAGACTGGCCGATTTTAGATTTTTAATTCATTAGTTAGTTAGTAGTCAGTAGTCAGTAGTTTTCACTCGCTGACCACTGACTACTGATTATTAATTATGTCTGTGGTAATGTATTGCAGCCGCAAGGAAGCATAAAAAGACGAACAACGGCAGTAAGTTTTGATTTCAACGCATATTTTAGCGAGGTTAAATATATCAAAGTATGTATATTAGCTAGCTATAGTAAAGGGTATTCACTAAAAAATATAAGCAGGAAAAAGTGGTTTCTGTACTTTTATAGCTTATCAATTTTCATCATAATAACCTTTAAGAGGAGCTTTAAATCGGTCAAATAGCACCGTCTAAAAAGTATTTAAATTGGGTTTTATAACCAAAAATAAAGTTTTAACTCAAAATTATTTACTCTAGTGATAGCTACCTTATCTTATAAAATATAAATTTTTAATTCCTGTTCGCTCCATAGTAACAGTTTGAATATTTTATAAATTTAATACATTGATAATTGCTATTTAGATATCTCCGTACTACTATTATTTTGGCTAAGAAATTTATCAATTTTAATTAATCTATAATTAACTTTTAATTAACCTTTGATTAACTTATTCACTAACTGCCAAGGTTATATTCTTGACTATGGACAACCGCGTTATTCACTAGATTTTTAACTTGAAAAATAGTTATTTTTTGAGGTGAATTAGCGGAAATTTAATGTCCAATCAACTAGTAATCTTTTTATGAACAAGATGAACTTTAAGCTTAATAGCCTGACAGTATTAGGTATAGTCTCATTGGTAGCCGCCTCCTTTGGTATATCAATATCTGCGGTTCATTCCCAAAGCGTCAGCACAGTTACGGTTGATGGTTCTAGCACCGTTTTCCCAATTACGGAAGCAGCAGCAGAAGACTTCCAAAAGGCACAAAGAGGCAAAGTTAGAGTTACAGTAGGCGTTTCTGGTACTGGCGGCGGCTTCAAAAAGTTCTGTCGTGGCGAGACAGATATCTCTGGTGCATCTCGTCCCATCCTACAAAAAGAAATCGATGCTTGCAAGGCTGCTGGCATTCGTTATGTCGAACTACCAGTAGCTTATGATGCTTTAACAGTAGTGGTTCACCCTCAAAACTCCTGGGCAAAAAATCTCACAGTTGCCGAATTGAAGAAAATTTGGGAGCCTGGAGCACAAGGTAAGGTCAATAACTGGAATCAGGTTCGTAATGGGTTCCCCAATGCACCTCTGAAATTGTTTGGCCCTGGTGCAAACTCTGGAACTTTCGACTACTTTACTGAGGCTGTTGTTGGCAAATCGAAGTCTAGCCGGGGTGACTTTACTGCAAGCGAAGATGACAACGTACTTGTACAAGGTGTTAGCCGTAATAAGAACGCCCTTGGTTACTTCGGTTATGCCTATTATGCAGAAAACAAAAATAAATTGAAGGCAGTGCCAATCAACGGCGTATTGCCCTCAGAAGCAACAGTTAAAAATGGCTCTTACAATCCACTATCTCGCCCCATTTTTATCTATGTCAGTTCCAAGTCTATTGACAAACCAGAAGTAAAGCAGTTTGTGCAATTTTACTTGCAGAATGCAGCTAAGTTTTCTCAAGAAGTAAAATACATTGCCCTGCCAGCATCAGCATACACTACCGCTCAGAATCACTTCAATAAGAAGAGATATGGCACTATTTTTGGTGGTCAAGAATCAGTTGGGCTGAAGATTGAAGAATTATTAAGCCGTGAAGCTAGAGAATAAGCCTAATTGTGAATTTTGAATTAGTTCAAAATCTGCAATTTATCAAAGGGAGGTGTACTACCTCTCTTTGTCTATTTAAATTCATCATCTCAGGAGCGATCGCATTTCAGCATGAGTAGTGCAAAACAAACTCAAATTTCTCGAAAGCTAGCGCGTGATTTGCAAGAACGGGCTATTGAGTCTGTCTTATTTCTAGCAGCACTTTCTTCTGTAGCAACTACAATAGCCATTCTCGGTATTTTAGTTTACGAGTCTATAATATTTTTTCAAAAAGTATCTTTATGGGAATTCCTTACAGATACACAGTGGACACCTTTATTTGACGATAAGCATTACGGAATTTTACCGTTGGTAACAGGAACATTAGTTACTACATTAGTTGCTTTATTAGTAGCAGTACCGTTAGGTACGATTATTGCTATTTACCTGAGTGAATTTGCTTTACCCATCGTTCGGGAAATTGTCAAGCCAGCTTTAGAACTGCTGGCGGGTATCCCTACAGTAGTTTACGGTTATTTTGCCCTCTTATTTGTCACACCCCTATTGCAGGTAATTCTGCCAGACTTACCTGGTTTTAATATGTTAAGTGCGGGGCTAGTCATCGGTATTATGATTATTCCTTATGTCAGTTCCCTGAGCGAAGATGCCATGCGTACAGTACCCGCACATCTACGCGAGGCTTCTTATGCAATGGGGGCTACCCGCTTCCAGACAGCTTTGCGAGTTATATTACCAGCTTCTATTTCTGGCATTTCTGCCGCTTGCATTTTGGGAATTTCTCGTGCAATCGGTGAAACGATGATAGTAGCTATTGCTGCGGGTGGACAACCAAACCTGACCCTTAACCCGATGGAACCAGCCGCTACAATGACAGCCTACATTGTATCGGTAAGTCTCGGTGACCTGCCTCATGGCAGCCTGGAATATCAGACTATCTTTGCAGTTGGACTCACGTTAGTGCTAATGACTTTAGTCTTCAACATCATTGGTTATTTTCTCATCAAGCGCTATCGAGAAATTTATTGATATGACAACTCTCAATATTCAAGAAGTCCGTAAGACTATTAACCGCAATAAGCGATCGCAACATATTTTCAACGTTATAGGGCTGTTATCAATGCTGATTGGCATTGTCACATTACTGGCACTATTATTGGATTTAATTACCGATGGTTTCCCACGTCTTTCATGGCAATTTTTGACTTCGTTTCCCAGTCGTAGGGCAGAAGAAGCGGGCATCCTCTCAGCTTGGGTGGGAACGCTTTTGGTTATGTTTGTAACGTCTTTAGTAGCTATACCCATCGGTATAGCTTCAGGGATTTACTTAGAAGAGTATGCCCGAAAAAATTGGTTGTCTGATTTAATCGAAATTAATGTCACCAATTTAGCTGGCGTTCCCTCGATTATTTACGGAGTTTTGGCTTTGAGTGTGTTTGTTTATGGGTTAAACCTCGGTCGAAGCATTATTACTGCTGGGTTTACCTTGGCGTTATTAGTTTTACCAGTGGTGATCGTTTCTACCCGCGAGGCTCTGCGTGCTATACCAAATAGCATCCGTGAAGCTGCTTATGCGGCAGGGGCTTCTAAGTGGCAAATGATTTGGGATCATATTCTGCCTTACTCAACAGGCACAATTCTCACTGGTATTATTGTTGCCCTAGCACGAGCTATTGGTGAAACTGCACCTCTAATTACCATTGGTGCACTTACCTTTATAGCCTTCTTACCAGAACCACCAATTACTGAGCAGTTTCCCTATATATCCTTATCTTGGTTACTTGCTCCGTTCACAGTTATGCCCATTCAAATGTTTGATTGGGTATCTCGTCCCCAAGCTGAGTTTCAGGTGAATGCAGCAGCAGCAGGTATTGTTCTAATTGCCATTACTTTGGCCATGAACGCTGTGGCAATTTATATCCGCTATCGTTTACGCAAAAAAATCAAATGGTAGAAATTGCATCATCAACCCTAGAAAAATCGATTAAAGCTTCGGTTAATTACTTGAATTTCTACTACGGTGGAACAGTTCACGCTCTCAAAGACATTAATATGTCAGTGGGTGACAAACAAGTAACGGCGCTGATTGGCCCTTCTGGATGTGGCAAAACCACCCTGTTACGTTGTTTTAATCGAATGCACGACCTCTACCCCGGAAATAGTTATAAAGGGGAAATCACCCTCAAACCAGATGGGATCAACCTCCTTGGTAATAAAGTTGACCCAATTGAGGTACGGATGCGGATTAGTATGGTGTTTCAAAGACCCAATCCTTTTCCTAAGTCAATTTATGAAAATGTCGCTTATGGTCTGAAGGTACGGGGTGAATCAAAACGTGCAGTCCTTGATGAGAAAGTAGAGAAAGCTTTGCATGATGCAGCTTTGTGGAATGAAGTAAAAGATCGCCTAAATGACTTAGCTTTTAACCTTTCTGGTGGTCAACAGCAGAGGTTGTGCATCGCCCGCGCTTTGGCGACTGACCCTGAAATTGTTCTATTTGATGAACCAACATCAGCCTTAGACCCGATAGCTACCGCCAGCATTGAAGAGTTAATTAATCAATTGAAAGAAACGGTGACGATTTTGATTGTGACTCACAATATGCAGCAGGCAGCTCGTGTTTCTGATTACACGGCGTTTATGTATTTAGGTGAATTGATAGAATTTGATCAGACAAAAAAGATTTTTAATCACCCCTCAAAGCAACAGACAGCAGACTATGTGAATGGTCGTTTTGGATAAAAATATTTTCTAGAAAAGTAAAAAACTTGCTATATTTGGTTTCCCGGATGCTTGCCATACCTTCCAAAAACTATAAATAGTTATTAAATTGATAAGTAAGGGTAAAAATTTTTTCTACTTTCTCTCTTAATCAAAAGTTATTAGTCAATGTAAGTAAAATGAGTAGAGAAAGGTTGTAAAAAATGAATTTTGGGACACAACCCTATATAAAAATATAGTAACTGTTTATTTGCTGCATGGCTACTAAGTAACTATGTAATTTATATGAACATCTACTTTTCAGATTAACATAGTGAAACAGCGTTGCTGATTTGTACTGTTTTACTGAATCAAGTTTTGTTTCACACGTTTTAGGAATATGAGTAAACTAATTCCAGCCATCAGAGTCAAAAACTTCAGCTTCTCTTACGACGCTCAAAAGATAGTTGAAGGCGTGTCAATGGATATTTACCAAAACCAAGTCACGGCAATTATTGGTTCTAGTGGTTGTGGCAAGTCTACTTTTCTTAAATCGTTAAATCGCATGAGTGAATTAGAAGGAGATGTGAAGGTTGAAGGAAAAGTAGAATTTTTTGGGCAGAGTATTTATGAGCGTCGTGTCAACATCAATCGTTTACGTCGCCAAGTCAGTATGGTTTTTCCCAAGCCGAATCTTTTTCCCATGAGCGTTTACGATAACGTTGCTTATGGAGTGAAATTAGTTGGATGGCATCCGAAAGTAGAATTAGATGGAATCGTTGAATCTGCCATCAAAGCTGCCGAACTTTGGGATGAAGTCAAAAATAAGCTGCACAAATCTGCTTTAGAACTTTCTGGTGGTCAACAACAAAGATTATGTATTGCTCGTGCTTTAGCAGTCAAACCTAATGTTTTGTTGATGGATGAACCTTGTTCAGGTCTTGACCCTGTCGGTAGCATGAAAGTTGAGCATCTAATCCATAACTTGCGCTCTGAGTTGACAATTGTGATTGTTACTCACAATATGCAGCAAGTTACTCGCCTATCTGATTTTACGGCTTTTTTTCATAATAATGAAAATCGTATTACTCAAATGGTTGAATTTGGTACTACAAGCAAAATCTTTACTAACCCTGTAGATTCTCGCACCCGTGACTATGTTTTCGCCCGCATTAGTTGAAGTGTTTCTAAAATTCTAGCTACTCAGATGGCTATGACATAGTGCAAGCGGAAATGATGGGTTAAATTTAATTTCCGCTTGCCTTGAGTTTTTCTTGTATTGTGCAATACAAACTGTCATTGACAGTACTTTTTTATACTATATATTTAAATACAGGTATCTGTTCTAGACCACCTAAATCACAAGATGAAATGTCCTCGGTGCGAATCTACTTTATATCGGAAAAATGGTCGTCGGAATGACAAGCAGAATTATCTCTGCAAAAATTGTGGTAAACAATTTCTTGAGCCTGCATTCCCTCGTTCCTTAGAAGGTGAGTTGTTTGCTAACACCAATGGACATACTAAAGTATCTATAACCGAGACTACGGAAGTTCCTTTAGTCAAAGACTGGTCAGAAGAAAAAATCACATTGTCGGTGCTACTGGTGGCATTGGTTCAGCTTTAACATACAAACTTGCGCCTACCAGAGTCCGGTTGGTATTGGCTGCCAGAGATGCGGTTCGTTTAACAACACTGGCAGGTGATTTACCAGGGCAAGTTTTGAGCGTTCCCACCGATATTACTGACCCTCAACAGGTAGATACTTTGATAGAAAAGACGATCGCTGAGTTTGGTCAAATCGATATTTTAGTGAATGCCGCCGGTGTCGGTATACTCAAGCCTTACAACAGCCTGGAACCTGCTGATTTAGACAAGATGTTAGATGTCAACTTGAAAGGCAGCTTTTACACCACTCAAGCGGCTGCTGAAGAGATGCAAAAACGCAAGTCTGGTCACATCTGTAACGTGGTTGGAATTCTGGGCAAGCATTCGATGGGAATGGCAGCAGCTTACTCTGCTTCTAAGTTTGGTGTTGTCGGTTTCAGCAAATGCATGGCAGAGGAACTCAAGCGTTTTGGTATCAAGTTCACGCTATTCTACTTTGGTGGGGTAGATTCTCCTTTCTGGGATAACGTCAACCTAAAAGTAGACCGGAAAAAAATGCTCAGTCCTGAAACTGCTGCCAATGCGATTTTCTTTGCCCTTTCTGCCGAACCGCAAGCTGTGCCAATGGAAATTAACATTCAACCTGATAGTCATTTGTTTTTTTAAAGTGGGAGTCAGCCTACATAATTATTGCCTGGGAAAGACCTGAAAATTTAGCAAAAAAGGCAAAATTTACAGAGATATAAGCTGTTATGCTGGATTTTCAGTATCTATGAAAATTGATCACGTTCATTTCTATGTAGAAGACGCGAAAGTATGGCGGGATTGGTTTGTAAACCATCTTGGTTTTCAACCAGTAACCGATCGCATTAGTTCATTTCACACTTGTACAGAAGTGGTGAAGAGTGGTGCTGTCTGCTTTTTCCTGTCTTCACCATTGTTACCCACAAGTCCAGTAGCTGAGTTTCTCCGTCAATATCCACCTGGTGTAGCAGATGTCGCTTTTGCTGTCGAAGATGTAGAAGCAGCGATCGCACTAGCTCAAAAACACGGTGCTACAATCCTCCAACCTACCCAGGAACGCCAGGTGGGTACAGCATTCCTCAAGTGTGGCAAAATTGCCGCCTGGGGTGGACTAACTCATACATTAATCGAAAGGTCATTGGTTATTTGTTGTCCGTCGTCATTTGTAACTAACACCAATGACAAAGGACAAATGACAAATGACAACACTTTTACCGCCATAGATCACATAGTGTTAAACGTGGCAGTTGGTGAATTGGAAAATGCTGTGGCTTGGTACGAAAATATCCTAGATTTTCAGCCCCAGCAAGCATTTAAAATTAAAACCAATCGTTCTGCTTTACACAGTCAAGTGATGGTTTCGCACAATGGCAGCGTCCAATTGCCAATTAATGAACCAGCTTCCAAAAATTCCCAAATTCAGGAATTTTTAGATGTCAATCGCGGGCCCGGAATTCAACATATTGCCTTGCGAACGACTAATCTTGTGAGTGCGATCGCTAAATTTCGTGCCAGTGGTTTATCCTTACTCTCAGTTCCCCAAAGCTACTACTCGCAGCTAAAACAGCGTCCAGGATTGCCTCTATCACTTTTAGAACTAGAAGCGATCGCTCAACAGGAAATTCTGGTGGATTGGCAAGAATATACTCCTTTAGAGAGACGAGATACACCGCCCTTATTACTACAAATTTTTACCCAGCCAATATTTGAACAGCCGACATTTTTCTTTGAGTTTATTGAACGCCGTTTCCAAGCTCAAGGTTTTGGCGAAGGTAACTTTCGCGCCTTATTTGAAGCCATTGAAAGCGAACAAATCAAACGCGGTACGCTGCAATAAAATGCTGATACTAAATTTATCTCTCAAAAAATAGCCATACATCTGAGATAAACTTAATAAAAATTAACTTTTACCGCCGATGCTAAGACTTATTACTGACTTCGACGGCCCAATTATTGATGTTTCCGAACGGTACTACCGTGTTTATCAATTCTGCTTAGAGAAAACTCGTCGCCCAGACCAAGTAGTGCAAGAACTTCCGAAAGCGGAATTTTGGCAGTTAAAGCGATCGCGCGTTCCTGAAAAACAAATTGCCTTGAATTCTGGGTTAGACGAAGCCCAAGCCCAACAATTTGCCCAGTTGCGGCGGCAAACTGTGCATACAGAACCCTACTTTGACTATGACACCCTCGCGCCTGGTGCTGTGGATGCACTGTTAAAAATTCAACAAGCTGGAATTGATTTGGCAGTTATGACCATGCGCCGAGTTCGAGAACTAAATTATGCCTTCAAAAAACACGATTTAGGAAGATTTTTCCCAGAAAATCGTTGTTATTGCTTGAGTAACGACTACGTTAAAACTCGTGATATTGAAGATAAGCCCTTGTTGATGGCTAGGGCATTAAAAGAACTGCCCCCGGCTACTGATACCTGGATGGTGGGAGATACCGAAGCCGACATCACCGCAGCTAAAAATTATGGAATTAAGGTGATGGCTGTGGAATCTGGCATCCGCGATCGCACCCAATTGGAACTTTACCACCCCGATTTAATCGTTAAGGATTTCAGCACTGCTGTAGATTTAGTCTTAAAACCTAAACAATTTGTCTAGAAAAGCTTTCTAGCTGCAACAAATTGAATTAATCGGTATTCAGGTTGCCAATTAAAATAGGAGCCAGAATAACTATTCTGACTCCTGACTCTCAAATTTTAAGAAGAACACACATAAACCATGTCTTCTTTTATAGAAACTTAGTTGCGGGCAGGGTTTACCGTAGAAAACTACTAACCAACCACAACAATATAAACGTTAGTACACTAGAGAACTGATTCGATGACAAATTGAGGAACGATATTTGTGGTAAGAGCCAGCTAGCAACTAGTCCCCCAGCAATTAACCCAATGATTAAACTGACCAGGGTGAACAAAACTGCTCGGCCAAATTTGTTTTCCTTGCGATTAAGGAAGTAAATACTGGTGCCTACCCCAACTACCAATGCTAACTGCAAAACCTGATCGCCTCCCTCTGGGTAAAACACACTGATAGAACTCAAACCAAGAAACCAAGCTCCTGGTAAGAGTATATCGGCAGGTGTTGGCTGATCCAGCATCCGTTGCAGCCATGCAGGTGACTGCTCACGAGGGGTTGGACTTTCTTTAGGAGGCGATTGCACTCGCAACTCTGGAAACCGGATGCGCTCAGGGACTTTAATTTTACCTTCCTGGCGCATCCGTAAGCGATCCATTAAAATCGCATCGTAAGCTGCTTCAATTACTTCTAAATGCTTGGCATCACCATTATGTTGCTCGAATAGGCGATTACGAGCATCCTGAATTTCATCGAAGGTAGCCTCTTCTGATACCCCAAGTTTTTCGTAGGGATTTTGATCGCTCATGGGAGTTTGTTACTTCAGCCTCAGTCAGCGGCAGTCTTTTGTCAAATAAAAAACAGCTTTAGGTTTTATTTTGCTCGAAACTAAAGTCTCGACCTATTTTATGCCCTAACAGGATAGTAGCACGGCTTAGTTTGATCGACTTTGTAATTTCAACTATAGTAACTTTAACATATCGCCAGAACTCCGTGTATACCCTCATGTCGTTGCTTAATTCTGGCTCTAATCTAGAATTTGACCAGGGAGTACTGAAAACACATACTTTTTATGAAAAAATCAACTTTACTGTTTCAAATTTGGCAACTTACTGTGCCCTAATAGAGTTTTTTTTAATTATACTGAATAATCGCTTGTGGTATATATCCGCATATCGATTTAAAATTGAAACGTTTTAAGTTACCACCTAACTGGGATCAAGAACGTGTCTTGGTGTCAAGAGCCATTGCGGCTAAAGTCAGAGCGCTTATATACTGTGGCTAACATAAGTTTAGCGTTCTGGTTGCCCACAATCCTGATTAGAGTATTTATTTTGGAATAATCAGGAATCTTATACCGTAGCCATGTAGATTCTTAGTTAGTCCCTAAGTGGCAACTGCGTTTTTACGCAACCCTCATGTTAATCTTACGAATTTTTGTGCAAAGAAATGGTCATGGCTCCTGCCAAGATTCTTGTAGTTGACGACGATCCTGCGGTTCGGAATTTAATCCAACGCTTTCTGATTAAGCAGAACTATCAGGTAGAGGCTGCCGAAGATGGAAAGACAGCCTTAACTCTATTTGAGCAATTTAACCCTGATTTGGTAATTCTAGATGTGAATTTACCAGATGTAACTGGGTTTAACCTCTGCCAAGAGATGCAAAGTCGTAATGGTGTTTTTGTTCTGATGTTGACTAGCCGTGCTGACGAAGCTGACAAAATTCGCGGCTTTGCTAAAGGTGCTGATGACTATCTCACTAAGCCTTTTGGGCTAGGAGAGTTAGAAGTCAGAGTCGGAGCTATTTTGAGGCGTCAACGAGTGATAACTACTGCCGAGCAGAAACGCTTGGTATTTGAAAAACTTATGATTGATCCAGTGCGACGGGAGGTGGCACTTAATAACCAAGCAGTACCTTTAACTGCTCTGGAATTTGACTTGTTGCATTTTTTAGCCAGTCATCCAGGTCGAGTTTGGCGGCGTGCGGAGCTAATCCAAGAGGTATGGGACTATGAATATGTTGGCGACCAACGGGTTGTAGATGTCCATATCGGTCAAATCCGCAAGAAGATTGAAATTGATGCTAGTCAGCCAGCATTAATTCAAACTGTACGTGGCGTAGGGTATAAGTTTGAATCTCCTGCTCACCCCCAGCAATTGGAAGCCAAATCCTAAGTTTATAGTCTAGAGTTTTTTAACTCTTGACTATTGACTCTTGGGGGAGCCATCAGTGAATTTATTTGGCTTTAGTAAAAGACAAATTAAAACAATTAAAATAGATAAATTTTCCTCAAATACAGACCAAGCAGTTATTTGAGATATTTATCCTTTTAAGTCAGTGGACAGGGGAGAGAGTTCGCTGGAAAATATTTTTGCATCAGACTATTTTGTTAAATACAACGCTGCTTAGGTTGGAGTTCATAGAGGCGTATATCTGTGCGCCTCTATGAACGTGTTTGGTGTTTGTATCCAAAAGAAAGCCGTTATACAACAAGTATTAACGGTTAGCCAATATATTCAAATTTTGCCTCAATTCTAAATCTTGCGCTATTACCAACTAGTTTTGGCAACAAGAAAAATTATTGAAACCTTTTTAAGGATCAGAATTTACTGATCTTTTTTGTTGTAATATTGCCCCGATATGGCCGATCGCTTTAGATCAAAATCCCATTGATGGGGCACGGTTTGCCGTGCCCATATTAAGGCATGATCCAAAGTAACGCCGTTTATACCAGTACCTATGGGGTGTCTAGTAGATTAGCTGTTGCGGGTGAATCAATGCTGGGCATTTTTACTGTGGAGTGGTGGAACAAAGTCTCTAGATAGACTCGGGCAGCGCGGCGATCGCTATCTCCATTTTGGAGTAAAAACAATGATAGTGCCGCCGTTAATACCCTATTTTCATCCCAGTCGGGATGGGTTTCTAAGTAGTTTTTTAAGGATTCGTGGAGTGTTTCGGGAATTTCTGTAAAGATGCTAACCGTTGATTTCATGAGATTTTCCTCCTATGAGGATAATCAAGAGGGACAAGTTGCTTGCGGTAAAGCGGCTTAGAGCTACTTCACACACTCTTTCGCCAGTCCGCCAATCTGCGCCCACATCTGTTGGTAATATATTTTACACATTTGATGCCAACGGTTGAACGAACTACAAAAGCAAGCCGAATCATTGTGCGCCAAGAGGGGGTGGGTTTGTCAATGCTGCGAAATGTTAAAAACGAGTGTATAAAAAATAAATACGAACGGAATAATCAGTGTTTGATGCTATTTTTCGTTACTTTACTTTACAAGAACTCAGTCCATTAACTTCCTTTCCACTGTTAATCAATAATCCCCAACAAGAGAGTAAGAAGCTCATTAGCTCGTAGAGTACTTGTGGAAAACTGCTAAAATCCCTGTGGAAACCCTGTGGAATGAGTGAGGAAAATAGCAGCCAATGATAAGAATTACAAAAATGTCATCAAGTCATGACATTTAACCTGATGAAATTAGCTTCTCAATCTCCTGTATCATCGTGGCTGCCCTCGATACATCCCCAAGTCTGGATTTTCGCAATTGGTAGATTTCTTTCGGAAGTCGGCACAGGCTTTACCTTGTTTTACGCCCCGATCTTTTTTGTCAATCAACTCGGTTTATCTGCAACCAGTGTTGGGGTAGCCTTCGGTAGCGCCTCGATTTCCGGCATTGTGGGGAGGATTGTAGGTGGTTCTTTGGCTGATTCTGAACATTGGGGTCGCCGCCGCACTTTGTTGCTAGCCACGGCGATTTCAGCAATTGGTTCTCTAGTGTTAGCTGCAACCAATAATTTTACTATTTTGGTAATTGGTAGCTTGATTAGCGGTTTAGGGATAGGTTTCTATTGGCCGGCGGCTGAAGCTGTTGTTGCTGACGCTAGCCAAATTGACAATCGGCGCGAAACTTTTGCGATCGCCCGACTAGCTGATAATCTTGGGTTAGCGATCGGAATTGTGCTTGCTGGGTTTTTGATTGCGATAATTGGAAGTTATCGGTGGCTATTTGTCATTGATGCCATCTCCTTTCTCGTATTTTTTGGAGTTGTCTATGTGGGAATTAGTAAAACCGAACAACAGCAGATAAAGGAATCTGAAAAGACAGAATATATTGCTTCTTGGATAGCAGTATTAAGCGATCGCCGTTTCCTGGTCTACATAGCAGTTAATATATTCTTTACAATCTATATTTCTCAAATCCACAGCACCCTGCCGCTTTACTTCAAAAACTTTGTCTTTGTAGAAAATACTGCCAAGGGATTTACCGAAATTACCATTAGCGGACTATTTGCTTGGCATTTGATGTTCGCTATCATTTGTCAGTTGCCTGTCACTAGCCTCTTAAAACGCTGCTCACACACACTGGCGCTCACTGTTTCAGCTATTTTCTGGGCAATTGGTTTTGGTCTGATTTGGGTAAGCGGCACAGCCCCATCTCACCATCTAGTTTGGGTAATTTTGGCATTGGGAGTATTTGCTATGGCGATTGTCTCCTACACCCCATCTGCTGCCTCTTTAGTCACTGAGTTAGCCCCAGAAAATCAACGCGGCGTTTATTTCTCCATCAACGCTTTGTGCTGGGCTGTTGGCTCTTTTATTGGTCATCCCTTGGGTGGATGGGCATTAGATCATCCGCAAATTATTACCAGTAGTTTCTGGCTAGGCTTTATCTTGAGTGTAGCGATCGCTGTGGCAATTTTACAGTATCTCAATCGAATTTTGGCTGAGTAGGGGGGGCACATCTCATCTGTACGCTTATGTCCGGTTAATCATTTATGATTACCGCATCTGTGCAAAAATCAGAAAAGCCCCTTTCCCCCTGCTCCCTGCCCCCTGCTCCTTTTCTTCCTCATTGGCGACGTTCTTGCAACTTACGATATACAGATTTCAGATCAACTTTATGGTGGGCTAAGGCAACCAAAGTATGATATAGCAAATCGGCTACTTCACCTGCGATCGCATCTGCTTCATCATCCTTAAAAGCCATTACCACCTCGGCAGTTTCCTCACCAATCTTTTTCAAAATTTTATTATCGCCACCTGCGAATAGTTTACAAGTATAAGAATTTTCAGTAGGATTATCGCGGCGATCGCATATTATTTGAAACAATTGCGACAATGTATCCCCTGGTGGTGGGGCAATTTTTCCTTCTATTTGGTGAAAGCAACTACGTTCTCCAGTGTGACAGGCAATATCTCCTAATTGCTCTACACCTATGAGTAGCGCATCACTATCACAGTCATAACGGATACTCTGCACTTTTTGAATATGTCCAGAAGTTGCCCCCTTGTGCCAAAACTTTTGCCGGGAACGGCTCCAAAACCAAGTTTCTTCAGTTTCTAAAGTTTTTTGTAATGACTCCTGATTCATCCACGCCATCATTAGGACAGTACCATCCAAATAATCTTGGACAATTGCAGGCACTAAACCCCGTTCATCGTAGCGAATTTCCTCAACAGGGATGGCGTAATGCAGTGAGCGTGAATCGTTAGAAGACATACCAGCTAGTTTGCTCTAATAAGAATAATTCATGGATTCACGATACCATTCTGAATAGGGCCGCTGGCATATTTTTTGAATTTAACTATCTTATTTACCTCTAAACAAGAACATTCCGTTCCATAGCAGACTGCATCTTTACAGCACTCAAAGCGACTTTGTGAGCTTTTGAGGCTTCACCATACCAATGGATCGCCGAATTAAAAGCTGCTCGGTAAAGATCCTGGTATGCTTCAGATAATCGAGTTTGAATATCTAGAGGTAAGTCTTTATTCGAGTTGTATAACATATTATTATTTTTTGGTTCAGCTATTTATATAGGATAGAAATTCTAAATAATTTTTGACACTATCCTAAGATAGAGCTTTTTATTGCCCACTGTTAGGAGAGAACCTTGGTAAATACCACAATTAAAACAACAAAATCACAAGAAGTCTTCGCTGCTGCTCAAAACCTCATGCCCGGAGGAGTCAGTTCTCCGGTTCGTGCCTTTAAATCTGTGGGTGGACAACCCATCGTTTTTGATCGTGTAAAAGGCGCATATATTTGGGATGTAGATGGCAATCAATACATAGACTATGTAGGTACTTGGGGCCCAGCTATTTGCGGTCATGCTCATCCAGAAGTAATTGCAGCCTTGCATGAAGCTTTAGAAAAAGGCACAAGTTTCGGCGCTCCCTCAGTATTAGAAAATGTTTTGGCAGAAATGGTTATTGATGCCGTTCCTAGCATTGAAATGGTCAGATTTGTCAACTCTGGAACTGAAGCCTGTATGGGAGTTTTGCGGCTGATGCGGGCGTTCACAAAACGAGATAAAATTATCAAGTTTGAAGGCTGCTACCACGGACACGCCGATACGTTTCTAGTGAAGGCAGGCTCTGGTGTTGCCACACTTGGCTTGCCAGACTCACCAGGAGTTCCCAAAGCGGCAACTAGGGCCACTCTAACCGCGCCTTTCAATGACCTAGAATCCGTCAAAGCCTTGTTTGAAGAAAACCGCGACGAGATTGCTGGTGTCATTCTTGAGCCAGTTGTCGGCAATGCTGGGTTTATTGTACCTGACGCTGGATTCTTAGAAGGATTACGGGAACTGACTCACGAGCATGGAGCGTTATTGGTATTTGACGAGGTGATGACAGGCTTCCGCATTGCTTACGGTGGCGCTCAAGAAAAATTTGGTGTGACTCCCGATTTAACGACCTTGGGTAAGGTGATTGGTGGTGGTTTGCCAGTAGGAGCTTATGGCGGCCGCCGAGATATTATGTCAATGGTTGCGCCCGCAGGCCCCGTATATCAAGCTGGGACTCTTTCTGGTAATCCCTTGGCGATGACTGCTGGTATTAAGACTTTAGAATTGCTGCAAAAGCCAGGTACTTACGAGTATCTTGACCGGATTACTAAAAAGCTAGCAGATGGTTTGCTGCAAATTGCCAAAGAAACTGGTCATGCGGCTTGCGGTGGTCAAATCAGCGCGATGTTTGGATTATTCTTTACCTCTGGCCCAGTTAATAACTACGAAGACGCGAAAAAGTCTGATACAGCTAAATTCGGACGCTTCCATCGGGGTATGTTAGAGCGTGGCATTTACTTAGCACCTTCTCAATTTGAAGCTGGGTTTACGTCTTTTGCTCACACTGAAGAAGACATTGAGCAAACTTTAGCCGTTGCACGGGATGTAATGTCTAGTCTGTAATACGAACTTAGTAAAAGTAGGGGAGCCAATGCGTTGACTAGAGAACTGCGAGCCGAGGCTTCCTCTGCTCAAAACTTCTCTTCCCTTCTCTACCCGAGGTTTAGCTTGGTTCTTTGCTATAGCAACTGGCGTTGTGTTAGCTGAAAGTACGCACCTTGAATGGTGCGTTACGCTTTCAGCTAATGCACTCTAGATATTAACAGCCACAGCCTCCGTGACTACAGCCTTTAATAGTTTTATGACCTTCAGCACAGCCTTGGGAGCAATAGTGTTTGCCGTCTTCTTTAATAGCATCCTCAAGTGAAACGATACATAGGCAAGTCGGACAGGCGCATTTCATTTGGGTTACGGTTGTCATAACTTTCTCCATTTCCTGTTGAGATTACTTTAACAATACATGAATTGTTTCTGTCTAGTATGCGTCATATAAAGACTTATTATTTAAGCTGAGGCGAGAGCAAGGGCACGCAAAGAGATTTTAATGAAAAGTGATTAGCCGAACTTAATATCAATCTGCTCTAATTCGTAGGCGGGGTTGCTAATTTAACTCACTTTATTACAAAAAAACCGTCCAAAATAACATCTGAACGGAATTTTTTCCTATTAATATTTTATGCCAACCTAGTCCGCTACAGGTTGTACTGATACCGAAAACTACAAGTCAGGAGGTAAAATCACTTGATCAATTGCGTGGATTACACCATTGCTGGCTGTGATATCTGCCTGTGTCACCCTAGCATCGTTGATAGTTACACCAGTAGCAGGATCAACTTTAACGTTGATTGCGCCGCCTTCAAGGCTTTTAACTTCGCCAGACTTCAAATCAGTGGACAATACCTTACCAGGTACTACATGGTAAGTCAAAATCTTGAGCAATACTTCTTTGTTGTCTGGTTTTAACAATTCTTGCAAAGCATCTTGTGGCAACTTAGCAAAAGCTGCATCAGTGGGTGCAAAAATAGTTAAGTTATCTTTGCCTTGTAAAGCTCCAGTCAATCCTGCTGCTTTCAAAGCCTTAGTTAAGGTGGTAAAAGAAGCGTTTGACTCTGCCAACCCTAATAAGTTTTTACCTTGAGTGTCGGTTGAACCTGGGGTTGATGGAGTTGTAGGAAGTGTCTGGGTAGGTTGAGTTCCTGGACGTGGGGTGACGGGTGCAGTTTCACTAGGTGTAGGGCTACCACCACGATTATAGGGCGGCTCGTTGAAAATACTTGGTCTGGGATTTAGCGTTCCACCACTCTGCTGCGCTAGTTGTTGACCCTTGGTATTGCTTTTTTCTATTAAGGAAGCGTTTGCTTGGAGGCGTTGACCCTGATTATAAGGAGCTTCTTTGAAAATACTGGGGTTAGGATTTAGTGCAGATTTCGCATCGGATGGTAAAGTAATGAGAAGGTTGAAACTTGTAAATCCTGCTATGCCTGCCAACGTGGTCAGCAATTTGCTGTAATTTGTCTTCATAAATTTTGTTTGTCTTTTTGTCCACACATTACATAAAGATTTATAACATTTTGCTATGCACAAAATCTAACCGAAGAGGAAAGTAAAATTATTCATCCGATGAGTTTGTGTTTATGAGGTCAAATATCTAACCTCGATTCAGGCTTAACAAGGATCAAATATACTTAGCATATATTTCATGTAAATTGAGTAAATTTTCTCGATTACACCAAAAGGAGTTAAAAAGCCTGGCTTGGTGTAGCGTAAACTCTTAGAAAATCGAAAAATATATTTACAAGTTATGAGTTACAACAAGCTTTGTTAAGCTCATCTCACCCCTAAAAGGGGATGGTATTTCGCGTTGACTGTTAACTGTTAATCGTCATACCGTCTCTTTGTGAAACTGCATATATTTCCCCCCGGCTACGCCGTCCCCCTTGTCAAGGGAGGACTGATTATGGGCATCTTCATACAGAATTGGTATCGACAGTCAACGCATCGGGTCGTATAATGTCAAAATTACCAATTTAGTACTCAGGAAAACTACAGAAAGTAAATAAATTTATTACGTAGGCTAACAGTTAGAGAAATTAGAGTAACTACTGAATGCTCAGGACTGAGCGGTTAAATTTGTTTATGTAGGCTCAATTATTTAATTATTTGATATTTTAATCACTCAGAAAATAATATTTTTTTAATCGATAATTTTGCCAAAAATCATATATAAGTTCAATCCTAATGTCAATTATATTAACTACAAGCAACTAATGTAAAGAAAAATTACCTTAACTAAAGATACAATTGTAAAGTTAAGAAGTTGACCAGTTACAAGGTATACAAGATGCTGGAATTATACCAATGGGAACTATCTCAATACTCAGAGAAAGTACGCCTAATTCTAGATTTTAAAGGACTAGATTATCGCAAAATAGAAGTTACGCCTGGGATTGGACAAGTAGAACTGTTCCGGCTGACTGGTCAAAGACAAGTTCCGGTATTAAAGGATCGGAACAAGTATATTGTGGATTCTACGGAAATAGCTAAGTATTTAGACTTAGAGTATCCCGATCGCCCAATAATACCGCAAGATCCCAAAAAACGGGGTTTAACTTTATTAATAGAAGAATGGGCTGATGAATCCATAGGCATCAAAGGTCGCAAAGCACTATTTGCTGCCATAAGTCAAGACCAAAATTTCCGTAAATCTTTATTACCTACCTCAACACCAGATATATTTAAAAGTCTGGTTGGAGGAGTACCCACTGATTTACTCACAATGTTCGGTTTTGGAGTAGGTTATAGCCCGGATGTTATTCAGTCAGCGATCGCATCCTTAAAACAAGACTTGGAAGCGGTAACGTTATTATTGGCAGATAGTCCTTATTTAACAGGAGATGAACCGACTTTAGCTGACTTAGCAGTAGCTGGCTTATCAATATTGCTCAAGTTCCCCTCTGGCCCCTATCTGGATTTACCAGCTTCTCTCAGAGGTAAAGGATTGCCAATCTTTGCAGAGAATATAAATTATGAACCATTCTTTAGCTGGCGCGATCGCCTTTATGCCCAATTCCGTAAACCATTAATCAGTACTACTCCACCAACCGGAAGTGCGCCAACTTCGATTCAAATTGATTAGGTAATGGCGCATTGCGCATAGGGCATAGGGCATTGGGGGAGAATAACTAATGACAAATGACCAATGACTAATCAGATGAATTCGGTACAGCCATTAGGTTCGGTTATTCAAGGTTCTTTAACTGAAGGTTTAGAAGTGCGATTGCATCCTGACATTTCTGTGGAAGATATGCGGGTGGGTAAGTTTCTTGTTGTGCAAGGGATGCGATCGCGCTTTTTTTGTATGCTGACAGATGTAGCATTGGGAGCTGCTAATGCCCGAATTATTGCCAATCCCCCTAGTTGGGAAGACACTTTTTTACGAGATGTTTTAGCCGGAAGTGGAACATACGGTACTATCAACCTCGCGCCGATGTTGATGTTCACTCCCGAAACTGAAGAATCTTTCTCTCCAACAAATGGCAAATCAACAAATCCCTTCCTTCCATCGGTGACGGGTTTGGCTTCATTTGTACCGCAAACCAGTACTACGATGGAATTGTTGCCTGTTAAAACTATTCCTAGCCACTTTAGCCAAGTTTACGAAGCAAGTGTTGACGATTTTCGTCGGGTATTTGGTTGGGAAGATGACCCCCAAAGGCGCAATTTTTCCATCGGCAAACCTTTAGATATGGATGTGCCCGTTTGCATCGATTTAAATCGCTTCGTAGAACGTAGTAATGGGGTTTTTGGCAAATCTGGTACTGGTAAATCTTTTCTAACACGGTTGCTTTTAGCTGGCGTTATCCGTAAAAGTGCGGCAGTGAACTTAATTTTTGATATGCACTCTGAGTATGGCTGGGAAGCCGTTGCAGAAGGGAAGAACGTAAACACAGTTAAGGGTTTAAAACAACTTTTTCCTAGTAAGGTGGAAGTTTATACCCTCGACCCGGAATCGACAAAGCGCCGGGGTGTGCGTGATGCTCAAGAACTTTATTTGAGTTATGAGCAAATAGAAGTTGAAGATATTAAGTTATGTAGCCGAGATTTAGGACTCTCTGACGCAGCCTTAGATAACGCCAATATTCTATATAGCGAGTTTGGCAAGTCTTGGATTGTCCAGTTGCTGAACATGACTAACGAAGAAATTGAGATGTTCTGCGATGAGAAGCGCGGACACAAAGGCTCGATTATGGCATTGCAGCGTAAACTCTTGCGGATGGATAGCTTGAAGTATATGCGAGCGGTTTGCCCTCAGAATTATATTAGTAAAATTGTCCAGTGTCTGGAAGCTGGGAAGAATGTTGTGATAGAATTTGGTTCCCAGTCCAATATGCTCTCTTATATGTTGGTGACGAATATGATCACCCGACGTATTCACGAGCATTACGTCAAAAAAGCAGATAAATTCCTGCAAAGCAAAAATCCTAACGATCGCCCCACACCATTGATGATTACCATTGAAGAGGCGCACCGTTTCCTAGACCCAGGAGTAGTACAAAGCACTATCTTTGGGACTATTGCCCGCGAATTGCGGAAATATTTCGTCACACTTTTGGTAGTTGATCAACGTCCATCGGGTATTGATAATGAAGTTATGTCTCAGATTGGGACTCGTATTACCGCTTTGCTGAATGACGAAAAAGACATTGACGCGATTTTTACAGGTGTATCTGGTGGTAGCGGACTGCGATCGGTATTGGCAAAGCTAGACTCTAAGCAACAAGCTTTAATTTTGGGTCATGCTGTTCCTATGCCAGTAGTAGTACGTACCCGTCCTTACGACGCAACTTTTTACGAAGAAATTGGTGAACCAGCCTGGGAAGAAAAACCTGACGCAGAAGTATTTGCTGCTGCTGAACTAGCCAAAGCTGACCTGGGATTCTAGATAGTCATTGGTCAGTTGTCCTTTGTCCTTTGCAAATGACTAATGACTAATGACAAATCCCTAATTCGTAACATCCCTCCATTATCGCGGGAAATTAAGTTCGGTTATCCGGCTAGTTTTGGGCAACAGAAGAGGGGTTTTTAGCGTCACTATAGATATAGTCAGTAATTTCAAGGAAGTTTAATTTTTTTTTGCAAATCGGCAATTTTGAATTATAATTAAAGATTTAATCTTAAAAAACTTTACTATTTGCCTGATTTATCGTACTATAAAGTAAATGGAACTCATATCGACTTCGGATTTCCAGTTGCTATAAGTAACTGCCTAAAAGAAGAATTCTCCAAAACAACCAGCGTGCTTATATAAAGATTGAAAATTTAGGGAAGGTAGGGGAACCTATCATTGGGAGTTTACCGTCTGAACAACGGCTAGATCAATTGATAATTACTTTTGATAACTCCCGATATTTCGTGATAGATGTACTACCTTTCTCCCATCGATTTTAGTAAGAAAAGATACATTGTGTTTACGGAGTAGAGGATAACACATCAATGCCTACTGTCAACACCCAAACGGAAAACCTCAATACCAAATTCACGGCTGATATGGTGCGAACCTATCTGCGAGAAATTGGTCGTGTACCACTGCTAACCCGTGAACAAGAGATTGTCTATGGGAAGCAGGTGCAACAAATGATGAAGTTCATCGACGCCAAAGAAGCTTTGGCGAAGAAACTGCACCGCGAACCGGATATGTCAGAGTGGGCTGACCACGTCCAACAGTCGGAAACCGAGATCCAACAAACGGTAGCGCAAGGGAAGCGGGCGAAGCAAAAAATGATCGAAGCGAATTTGCGCTTGGTCGTTGCTATTGCTAAGAAATATCAAAAGCGGAATATGGAGTTTCTGGATTTAATCCAGGAAGGAACACTAGGATTAGAGCGGGGTGTGGAGAAATTTGACCCAATGAGGGGTTATAAGTTCTCAACCTATGCTTACTGGTGGATTCGCCAAGCGATTACTCGTGCGATCGCTCAACAAGGCCGCACCATCCGCTTACCGATCCACATTACCGAAAAACTGAATAAAATCAAAAAAGTGCAGCGCGAGTTGGCTCAAACCTTGGGGCGATCGCCTACTCCAGCCGAAATTGCCAAAGAACTGGAAATAGAACCTGCTCAGATTCGCGAGTACCTGAACATGGCGCGTCAACCAGTATCCTTGGATGTTAAAGTTGGCGACAACCAGGATACCGAGTTGCAAGAAATGCTCGAAGATGACGGCCCATCACCAGAGTATTACACCAATCAGGAATTCTTACGTCAAGACTTGAACAACCTGCTAGCAGAACTAACTCCGCAACAGCGACAAGTTTTAGCCCTGCGCTTTGGTTTAGAAGATGGTAATGAAATGTCATTGGCGAAAGTGGGTGAGAGATTGAATCTCAGCCGTGAACGCGTCCGCCAGTTAGAGCATCAAGCTTTGGCTCATCTGCGTCGCCGTCGTGCCAATGTTAAAGAATACGTTGCTAGTTAAAATGAGAGGCGCGAAGTGCCGCGTCTTTCCACCACCTTGGTGATGCGCCTCCTGAATTCAGGGGGCTATTTTTTTATGCTGACAATCAGGAAAATATTTAAATTTTACCCTGTATTTATACGGAAAAACATTTTAAAAAATAGTGTCAGTAATTTTTATTTATTAAAAAGCAAAAAACGAGATGTCAAAAAACCGATATTGATTGAGAGCAGTTAATTTATGATTAACCTCACCCGATAGGATGAATCTATTGGATGAAGAATAAATACTCTAACTGATGGTAATCTAAGGTTATTGAATTCAATTAAATAAAAACTTTAGTTTTTGACAGTTTTCTTTTTTGGACAATAGTAATATAAATCGTTAGCAAAGTCTTTGGCAATTAAGACTTGGTTATGATTTAAGCAAGTTCTAGAGAACTTAGTTAGTTTTTTAACAGGAGAAGTAGGGTGCTTAACAACCTTCATCAGTTATTATCTCCCCGTCAGTGGGGAATTTCCCTCGCGGGCTTAGGCTTACTTCTCGGTTTGGGCTTTATAGCCAAGCAGACTCAAGTAGTATCGGTTACAGGTTCTTCATTCTCATCGGCTCAGATTGAGAAACCCAGCGAAAACTCTCTTTTGTCGCAGCTAAGAAGAGTTCGAGAGCAGAGAAGTCAACTCAATGCGGCTTCTGGAGATAGAGGTTTTTTTGGTCATAAGAGCGGAAAAACATTACCTACAACCACAGCGTTGGTTCCAGGTTCTCAAGGAGCTACAAAAAGTGCGGAAGTTTTACCAAAAGCGAATTTTCCTGTAAAAGATGGGATTTATCTTTATGGTCAATCCCCAAAATCAAACCAACTAGGTCAAGGTTACATCATATTTCAAAAGCAACAGGGCAAGGTAACTGGTGCATTGTATATGCCCCAATCAGAGTTTAATTGTTTTCAGGGTACACTCAACCCATCAGGAGAGTTGGCGATGACGGTTAATGGTTCGTCAAATGAAGCCAGTTATCCTCGGTCGAATCAGGTCGCTGCAAGCAATAGACCATCTAAAGTCAGTGAAGATGAGTTCAGCAGTTATGCTTACTCGGTGGCTCTGCAAGACTTTTACCAGTTAAATTCCATTACAGCTAGCGATCGCCGCACGTTGCAAATGTGTAAGTAATCTTCAAGTTAATACTCAATTCCTGCTTGCGCCTTAACACCTTGATCGCGGAAAGGATGCTTAACTAGGGTCATTTCGGTTACGAGATCAGCACGCTCAATTAAAGCAGCCGGTGCGCCTCTACCTGTGAGAATAACGTGCTTATCGGCTGGTTTTTGCGCCAATCCCGCTAAAACATCCTCTACTTCTAAGTAAGACATTTTGAGAGCGATATTGATTTCATCTAACAACACTAGATGAAAATCTGGGTTACGGATGTATTCTAATGATTTTTCCCACGCAGCGCTAGCTTTGTCGAGATCGCGATCGCGGTCTTGAGTTTCCCAAGTGAAGCCTTCGCCCATTGCGTGAAATTCTATCTGGTCTTCCCAATAGCTAAAAACCCTTTTTTCTGAAGGTTCCCAGCTACCTTTGATAAATTGGACGATCGCTACTTTATACCCGTGACCTAGCGATCGTAATACCATCCCCAAGGCGGCGGTGGTTTTACCTTTACCATTACCAGTATTTACAATAATTAATCCTTTTTCTGGTACAGCTTGTGCTATGCGTTGATCCTGCACTTCTTTGCGCCGCTGCATCTTTTTGCGATACTGTTCATCAGTCAGAGATGAAGACATGACTTCATCAATCAAGCGCCCAATTTCTTGGTCTGGGTTTAATTCTTCTGGTGTATCGTTTTTCATTAATCTTGTGTGCAAATAACTGTTAAAACTTTCGAGAATGAACTGAGATTCAGTGTGTTCTCGGATTTTCCTTAAATTACATACTTGAATATATCCAGTAATATTTTTCTGTAAAATATTGATATCGTGTTAGCTTTTTTAACATCATTGGCAGACAACTAAGTAAAATTCTATGATATACAAACTAAGGTGATAATTTGAGTTCAATATTGCTATTTTAAATAATTTAATAGGTTTTTTAAATGACTTTACTAATAAATTTTTATAAAAAGGCGTCGGGAAAACCCACTCTTTTTAAAGATGGGATGATAAACGCCTTTTTAGGCCGTTAACGGTTGATGGTTAACAGTTAACAGTCTTTCGTGCTATCTCATTCCTTTTTAGGGGTGGGATGAGCTTAACACTTTATTACTTGTTTACAAAGTTACATTAATTTTATCAGGGGTACTTCTTTATAAATCTAGTTACTAAAATAGTATAATTACTCTCCTTCATCTTCTTCATATTCATCCTCACTCCAATACTGTTGAGGTACATTTCCGTGAACTTCTAAAATTTTTGGTTTTTTAATTTTATTATCAGGCGGATTAATTGCTTCTAACTGCACATCAAATTTCCAGTTGTCACCAAAATCATAAAGATAAGTCATTTTAGAACCGGGTTCTAAAGACAAGTTACCAATGTGCACTTGATCTGCAAATGGGGGTGTTTCCATGTACGGATGACCGATTTTGATTATACGACCGAAATGGTCTTTATAACGGTTCTTCAGTACTTGTTATGCTCAATTAATAGTTGGCATACCAATTTAACAAGCATCTAACTCGAAAATTTTCAAAGTTTCTAAATCCATATCCAGAACGTTTAATTAGCTTAAGTTTGTT
>JAESGI010000175.1_pt1 | contig 47334 bp, 38 predicted proteins | sample 9269671 | NCBI WGS metagenome assembly JAESGI01 (sample SAMN14515641, study PRJNA621666) | algae metagenome | isolation source: Nostoc indistinguendum CM1-VF10 and co-occurring heterotrophs from gravelly... | place: USA: Clark Mountains, San Bernardino, California | collected 1998-06-05 | reverse complement strand
CTCAGAGGTGAAACGCTGCTGCGGCCACGATAGTTTAGGGGTAGCCCTACGCAAAAATAGCTCGATGCCAGGTTTTATTTTAAAAACAAAAGCCTCCTCATTTATGAGGAGGCTTTTGTTTTTGAAAGATATAAGTCACGCCTAATGTGAATTAAAGAAGTTGAGACTCCAGAGGACTTTAAACGCTAAAGAAGTTGAGACTCCAGAGGACTTTAAACGCTTGTGTGGTGTACGACCAGAGACTTTTAACCAGATGCTAGAGGACGGGCTTTCGCCCAGTCAATCCAAACAGAAGACAGGACGGCCAAGTAAACTCATTTTGGAAAACCAATTGTTGATGACATTGGAAAAAAGAGAGAGTACCGTACCTACTTCCATATAGGGCAATCTTAGGGAGTAAACGAGTCTACAGCTTACCGAATTATCCGAAAAATAGAAGATACACTGACTAAATCTAGGGCGTTCACACTTCCAGGGAAGAAAAAATTGGCTACTTCTAATTATCAGTTAGTAGTAGTGGTTGATGTTACAGAAAGCCCCATTGAACGTCCTAAAAAAAACAAAAAAAGTTTTACAGTGGAAAAAAGAAACAGCATATGAAAAATGATTTTCAACGATGACTCGACGGGCAATTGCAGGCATTCGTTGAGTGACTGTGAATTCAGTAAAAGAACCAACTTCTGAACCTACAAGTCATGACGGTAGTGGTAATTTCAGGATTTGAGATGAATTGACCACAAATTTTTTGCTCTCGTAATTTATGCATATATCATAATTCATCAGTTTTCGCTTATCAGCATCCCGTGATATTGCTTCTGGCAAAAATTACCTGTGCATTTGAGCATTCCTATAACTGCGGACTAGATGAGCGATCGCTTGTTGAGATATAATATCGCAGTCCTAAATCATTTGTAACCACTCACCGCTTGCTCATTGCCTGAATAATCTATTTTTTTAGAAAATATTTTTCTAGAATTTGCAAACAAAACCATGACTTTAGTCATAGTTCAAGCATACACAAGATAAAAAATAGTTGTTAAATTTAGTAAAGATTCGCAGTCATCGCACAGTTAAAAGGTTCGATTTATATCGGGGCTTGTGACTGAATTTTGTTCGTTACTCTTTCAGCAACGTCGTTTTTTTTATGTGTAGATTAATTGGCTACCTTGGTAATTCCATCCTATTAGATGAGTTGCTGTATAAACAGGAGCATTCGCTGTACAAACAAAGTTACAGTTCCTTGGAATTAAAATCAGGAGTAGTTTGTGCAGACGGGGTAGGTGTAGGCTGGTATGACGAAGCGGGTAAACCCTTTATTTACCGAAATACGATCCCGATGTGGAACGATCCGAATCTGGAAGAGTTGAGCAACTATGTACAATCTACTTGTACTGTCGGCTATGCGCGATTAGCTGGGATAGGTGAATCGCTCGACATTAGCAACTGTCAGCCATTTCGCAGTGGGAAACTGTTGTTTGTGCATAATGGCGAAATCTCAAACTTTCAACAGACTCTGTACAGACCAATCCGTGACAGCCTCTCTGATTCCACATACCGCCTGATTAAAGGCATGACTGACTCTGAACATATCTTCGCTTTGCTAGTGGAAATGTGGCAGTCATCTCCAGACAGCACTGTGTTCTCGGCCTTACGTGCCACAGTTCAAAAATTGACTGAGTTGGCATCAAAATACGACACCAGCTTTAGTGCCAATATAATTGTCACCGATGGTCAAGCAATTGCAGCAATTCGCTACGCTTACCGCACACAAGCTCCTACTCTTTATTGGTCTTGTGATGCACTCAAGGAGCCAGACCAAATTATTGTTGCCTCTGAGCGTTTATCTGATCAAAATTGGACTGCTTTTGGTGAGCAAAGTATGCTATATCTTCAAGCTCAGTCATTACAGCCAATAATTAGCCTGTTGGATAGATTTGTTTAATTGGAGTTTATATCAGGTTCGGTTAAACACTTATAATATCTGTAGGTTGGGTTGAGGAACGAAACCCAACATTTTATCCATGTTCATGTTGGGTTTCACTGCTGTTCAAGCCAACCTACATTGGATTTATTTTTTAGGCTTAACCAAACAGTGTTGGGTAGTATCTTGGAATAAGGGAAAAAAGTTAATTACTAATCAGTTATTTTCTTTGAATGCCCAAGTTGAATTAACAGCCAAGCTCCTCCAGAGGATATCAATAACAACGGTGTCAACCAATCACCCCAACGCACATATAAAGTCTGCGTTTGTCGCCGATAAATTGTTTCGGCATGAGTTTCGTAAGTATTATATCCAGATATCCACAAGGTTCTGCCGTGAGGATCTATAAAGCCTGAATATCCTGTATTAGTTGCTCGTGCTGACCATCTATCAGTTTCAATTGCCCGCATGATATCCTGTGCATGGTGTTGAAATGGCATAGATGCAGTATAATGGGCATCGTTAGAAGAACTGACAATAAATTGTCCACCCGCAGCAGCTTGACGGCGAAATTGCTCAGGAAAAGCAGATTCATAACATATACTAGCGATCGCCCGACCAAAAGGAGTGTCAAATATCTGATTTGCTGAACCGGCAACTTGGTGTGCCTCCAGTGGCGACAAGCGTTGAACTATCCCGCCTAAAATTTCTTCAAAGGGAATATATTCTCCCAAGGGTACTAGTTTGGACTTATCGTAACGGCTGACGATTTCACCCTTACTGTTGAAAGTAAACAAGCTAATTGTATAACTGTCTCCCCGTTCGCCAAAAGCCCCAATCCAAGCAACTATACCTTTTTCCTTCACTGCTGAGACTAGGGTAGTTTGCATCAAGTTACGCTGGAAAATAGGTAAGGCTCCTTCTGGAGTGAGGACTGCATCTACACCTTGGTCGGCTAAAGTTAGATATCCATTGGTATAGTTTTCTTGGGCGCGACGAAACCCTTCGGAACTTCGTAAAAGTCGGTTTGGGATATTACCCTGAACAATCCCCACTTTCAAGGCTGCTTCCGGTAATTGGGCGATGGGACGGCTATATAAGATAAAACCGATGAGGTGTAAGGTAATTAATAATCCTGTGGCGATAACCCAGTATTTATTAACGAACTGCCAAGATGCAGAGGAAATCTTGGCGTCTTCTCTACGAGACGCTGCGCGAAGGCGATTCATCCATCCTTCCGCAATTAAACCATTAATAGCAGCGATCGCTGCTGTCACAGTATTAGGCCCAGAGAGTTGCCCCAAATGTAAAATTAAGAGATTGTGCGGACTTTGGGTGTAAGCAAGGGAACTCCACCACAGCGGCCCGGCACTCCATAGACTCTCTAAGCCACACCAGACGGCTGTACCAATCAATATACGTAGCCACGGTTTTTGTCCGTTCAGGCGAACCATCACAGCCGCCCAAATAGCAACAAATACCCCTCCAAAGACACTGATAAATCCCCAACAAAAAAGGGTGATTAACAAACTTGGCAACCAAGGAACGCCCAACCATGTCATCGGATGAATTCCGGTAATCCAAGATAGAGCGACGCCATGATAACCGATACCCCAGAAGAGAGCAGGGGGGGATTGGTTTTTGCGTTTGGCTGAAGTGACAACTAGCACCCACAGGGGGGCTAGAGCAACCCAAGCCAACAACCATGCACCTACAGGGGCGACGGTTAGCCCCATTAAAATGCCGCTAGCTAAGGCAATTAAGCAAGGGAGTAAAGAGATAAACCTCTCCCCCTGCTTCCCCTGCTCCCCCTGCTTTTTACTCTGCTTCTTCTGCATCGGCAGCATCAGGTGGAACTATTGCCACTCCGGTGATGGCGTCATCTTCGTCTAAACGCTGCACTCTGACTCCAGTTGCCGATCGCGATTGGATAGAAATCGCATTTACCGCTTGACGGATGATAATACCGCGATTTGTCACCATCATGATTTCATCATCATCATTGTTGACAATGCGTAGGGTTGCCAACTTGTCTTTGGTTTTGCGGTTTTTGAACTTGGTTGCCATTAAACCCTGACCAGCACGGTTTTGCAGGCGGAACTGGGCAACTGGTACGCGCTTTCCATATCCTCCCATTGTAATTACCAACACCCAAGGGCCAACAATGCCACTGCTAGGCACTTCTGTGGACTCTTCATTAGTTTCAGTAATTTCGATATCTTCTGTTTCGATTGTTTCGATTGTTTCAATATCTTCAGTTTCGGCTTCTGTAACTATATCCAAAGTTTCAAGAATTGCTGCGGGCAGAATATCCATACCCACCAGTTCATCTTTATTTTTGAGTTTCATGGCTTTTACCCCACGAGTCGCCCTACTTAAAGGACGCAGTTGTTCGTGATTGCACCGGAAGTTAATCGCCATGCCGTTACGAGAACCAATGATTACACTGTCCTCTACTCTGGCGCGTCGCACCCAGCGCAGTTGGTCGCCTTCTTCTAAGGAAATGGCAATCAAACCATTGGCGCGAATGTGACTAAACGCTGCCAACTCGGTTTTTTTGATATTACCGCCCTTGGTGAGCATAACCAGATATTCTTCACTGCTAAACTCGTCAACTGGTACAATCGAGGTGATTTTTTCCTCTTTGGGAATCGGTAGCATCTGGACAATCGGTGTCCCTCGGCTGGTACGCGAACTCGCTGGAATTTGATAAGCTCTCAGGCAATAAACAACACCACGCTCACTAAAGAATAAAATACTGTCGTGATCGCAGCAAGTCAGAAAATGCTCAATGGTATCATCATCTTTGACCTTGGCTGCGGCTTTGCCTCTGGTAGCACGGCTTTGCGCTTCAAAGGTGTTAACTGGCATCCGTTTGATGTAGCCTTGCTCTGTAACCAGAATTATTGCTTTTTCATTGGCAATTAGGTCACGGTCGTCTAGTTCCCCTTCCCCTGGTAAAATCACCGTGCGGCGGGGTGTGGCAAAGTTAGTTTTTAGTTGCGCGACTTCGGTTTCAATAATTTCTAGCACTCTCTCCCGGCGTGCCAAAATATCTTGCAAATCGGTAATTTTCGCTTGTAATTCCTCGTGTTCCAGACGAATTTTGTCTGCTTCTAAGGCAGTCAAGCGCCGCAATTGCATTTGCAAAATCGCATCTGCTTGCACTTCCGAGAGTCCGTAAGTTGTGATTAATTCGCCTTTGGCTGTCGGCGCATCGGGAGCATGGCGAATTAAGACAATAATTGGATCTAACTGGGATAGGGCAATTAATAATCCTTGCAGGAGATGATCGCGTTCTTCGGCTTTCCGCAGTTCGTAATGGGTGCGTCTGGCAATGGATTCGATACGGAAATCCAAGAAGACGGTTAAGAATTGCTTGAGGGTGAGTACTTGGGGTTCGCTATTCACCAACGCCAGCATATTTGCGCCGAAGTTGGCTTGCAGTGGCGTTTGCTTGTAAAGGTTGTTCAGAACGACGCGGGGATAAGCATCACGCTTGAGTTCGATCACAACTCGCATCCCGTCGCGATCGCTTTCATCCCGGATATCTGCGATGCCCTCTAGACGCTTCTCGTTCACCATTTCGGCGATTTTTTCAATCAGCGCTGCTTTATTGGTTTGATAGGGCAATTCGGTAATGATAATTGCTTCTCTATCTGGCCGTCCCCGTTGTTCAACGGTTTCAATGTTAGCGACACCACGCATGGTGATGGAACCACGCCCGTTGGTGTAAGCTTCTCGAATGGCAGATGTTCCCAAAATTTGCGCCCCAGTCGGAAAGTCTGGGCCGTGGACATACTGCATTAATTCGAGATCGGTGATTTCTGGATTGTGGATTACAGCCACTAAAGCATCAATCAATTCGCCCAAATTGTGCGGCGGAATGTTGGTTGCCATGCCCACGGCAATCCCAGAAGAACCGTTGAGCAACAACTGCGGAATCCGCGCCGGTAGCACTGTCGGTTCTTGCTGGGAACCGTCGAAGTTATCAGCGAAATCTACGGTTTCATACTCAATGTCGTGCAGTAGCCCAGCACTAGTTAAAGCTTGTAAGCGGCATTCTGTGTACCGCATGGCGGCTGGCGGATCGTTGTCTACCGAACCAAAGTTACCATGTCCGTTAACTAGGGGCGATCGCATGGAAAAATCCTGCGCCATCCGCACCAAGGCATCATATACTGCTGTGTCACCGTGGGGGTGATATTTACCCAACACTTCCCCCACTACACGGGCGCATTTCTTAAAGGGGCGATCGTGGAGCAGACCTAGCTCGTGCATTGCGTAGAGAATGCGACGATGCACAGGTTTTAGACCATCCCTGGCATCTGGCAACGCCCGACCCACTATCACGCTCATGGCGTATTCCAGATAAGACTGCGACATTTCGGTTCGCAAGTCTATCGGGATAATCCTCTCCTGTGAGGTTGTCATAACCTAAAAATCTCCAAAAATCGTAGATTTTAGCTTGTTTACTCAACAAAGCGCAAAATTATTCTAAATTGCTCTTGAATAATTGCCATAATTTGATACAATTATAGCATATATTGCCTATTTTTTGCCTGGAAAGCTAACCCAAATATCTAGTAAAAAAAGAGTATAATAATTTACACTTTATAAAGTCTACCTAATTAACAAGAGCAGTGAACTAAAAGGTTGCTTAGTGCAAAATTACTTAAACTGAAAGATGACGGGGTAAATTTAAGGCAACAATCTAAATTGGCTTTATAGCTCTTACTTTTATAACCGTTATTTATTAGATTTGTCACTAAATAAGGTTTCAAAAATTAAACCATAGTTGATCATTTCTACTTAGACAAACAGCAGAACTGGATAAAGCCTTTCAATATGTAATTAAACGAACATTCGCAGAAATTTGTATCAGAATAAACAGGGCATTTTGACGTAAAGGAGAGTAAATTTTGGCAGCAGTCCGAGTCCGCCAGCATGTTAATCCACTTGGTAAAAAGTATCAAACACCGGCAAGTCCCGTTGACTGGGAAAAAATTTATGCAAAGCCAAATCAACCGCTACATTTAGATATTGGCTGCGCTAAAGGACTCTTTTTGCTGAATATGGCCAAAATAGAACCCAACTGGAATTTCCTCGGCTTAGAAATTCGGGAACCTTTGGTGGTGGAGGCGAATAAGTTACGTTCTGAGTTGGCTTTAATAAACCTGCACTATTTATTTTGCAATGTGAATAACTCATTGCGATCGCTGTTATCTTCTCTGCCTCCAGGAAGTTTACAACGCGTTACAATTCAATTTCCCGATCCTTGGTTTAAAACCCGCCATGCTAAACGGCGTGTAGTGCAACCAGAACTAGTGGCAGAATTAGCTAATTATCTTGTGGTTGGGGGAGTTGTATTTCTGCAATCAGATATGGAATTTGTTGCTGTGGAGATGCGCGATCGCTTTGCTGCTCACCTAGCTTATCAGAAAGTTGGTACAGAAGAATGGTTGGCTGAAAACCCGCTACCAGTCGCCACAGAACGGGAAATAGGTACGCAAAAAAAGGGTGAGCCTGTTTATCGAGCTTTATTTGTCAAACAAGAAGTTGCAAATGAGGAGTAGTAATAGGGCAATCATGTAGCGCCACAAACGCCAAGTTTGATTTGGTTTTGTAGAGATTGCATGATAGAGGCAGAAGAAACAAATGCAAACACATTAGCTTTTTATCTCTTTTTGTTACTAAACTTTGTTAGTTATCGAGATTTGCTTGTCGTTAAATATTGCCTGTCAGCCAGAAAACAGGAACTGAATTCAGACTCCTGAATTCTTCTTGAATCAAATCCAAGAGTTGAACCACATTCGCAGCTTGTAACCGTTAGGGGAAAGGGGCAAACCCAAATAAACGGGCATCCAGAAAATAAAAGCAGCCAGAATGATAAAAGTAATGGTGACACCTAGCGCCCGGAGTTGTTGATAATAACTGCGAAGACACTGATCAACAAACCAAGCGATCGCTAAAAATACAAACACCACTGCACATATATAGTGGTAGATAAAAACGCACCTCGTCACTTTCACCCAAGGTAATAAATTAGCAGCGTAATTTATAACTAAATACAAGGCAATCCAAGTATCAACACTCAAAGTTGCAGGCACAGAAAAACGCTTTTCTTTCACCCAATGAATTACGGCTTGTGACACCAGCATCCCTAATAAAAACAACATGGCAGCAACACCAAACCACCACAAAAATGGATTGCCCATTGCATGGACATCATAAATAACTTGTCCAGCACCAGCAGGCAAAGGCGGGCCCATCACAGGTAACGGTTCAGTAATGCTTTTAGCCGTTTGATAATAATATGCCATTGGCCGAGTCATCAACGGCCATTTGTACCAGGCAGCGCAGTAAGGATGCACGTTAGGATTATTGCCACCTAGCTGTAAGTGAAACTTCAAAATTTGTTGATGTACTGCAATAAATCCATAAGTTTTATCTAGTTGAAGGTGAGGAATCCAGATAATGCTGTAAATCAAGGCTGGGATAATTCCTAGATAAAACAACATCTGAAAAATATTTAGCTGAGTGAGGTTTTGTAGTGGTGTCTGAGATGGGGGGGATGAGGGAGAATAAGTACTAACCCCTGCCTCCCCTGCTTCCCCTGCTCCTCTACTCTCCCCGCCTCCTGCTTCTTTCAATGAAGAAGATGTAAGAAAGAGTTTGGAGTTAAGAAAAGAATTTATTAAATGGATTACCCAAGCTGCTATCCAAATGAGATAAGCACCTGAGAGGAACCATAAACCGTTCCACTTAGTACCGACTGATGCACCAAAAGCAATGCCAGCAAAGACTAACCAAAAAGAACGTTGCCGATTTTGGTTATCTAATGCCAATAATAAAAACCAGTGTCCTAATAAACCAAAGATGACGATATAAATATTACTTAAAGCATAGCGAGACTCAACTAGAAAAATGCCATCACAAGCTGTAAACAAACCTGCAAGCAGAGCAAAGCTACGACGATAACTCAATTGATAAGCGATCGCAGCCACAACTAAAGGGATAAATGAGCCAGTAAGCGCATTAAACCACCGATAAGTCCAAGGCGATCGCAATGATCCTGTCAGTCCATTTACCGTATCGTGCCAAAAAGGAATATGACTGCCAATCCAAATGCCGATGCCGATCATATATTGACTCAACGGCGGATGAGCATTGAAAAATGGCGTATGCGTGAGGTAATTATTACCAAATTTGGCAAAGTAAACTTCATCAAATACCAGAGTGTTGAATCGCTCCAGTCCCCAAAACCGTAAGGCAAGTGAGAGAAGAAACACACTCACCATCCCAATTCTGAACCATTTTTTAGTCATTAGTCATTAGTCATTAGTCATTGGGCATTGGGCATTGGGCATTGGGCATTGATACTCGTGAATGAGTCTTTGATACTCGCGGATGAGTCTTTGATACTCGCGGATGAGTCTTTGATACTCGTGAATGAGTCTTTGATACTCGCCGATGAGTCTTTAAACTCCACTCTTTTGCCCCCCTACCCTCTGCTCAAGAACTGTTCCCCTGTTCTCCCTCCACTCTTCAGGTGCATCTAGCTGGAACAGGAGTAGTTCAATACCGTAATACTTGTTTGTCCGCCCTATTGGCTTCATACCCAATCGTTCTGTTACACGGATTGAAGCATGATTTTCTGGCTTCACTACGGCATAAATTACTGGCAAGTTCAGCACCCTAAATCCGTAGTTGAGCATAGCTCGTCCTGCTTCTGTTGCATACCCTTTACCCCAAGAAGCTGGCCTCAAGTGCCAGCCTACCTCATAATCTTGAGTGGGTAAACCATCTTTGTCGGGTAATTGTTTGAGAATGATAGTTCCTACAATTGTTGTAGTTTGCTTTTCGACAATTGCCCAATATCCAGTACCATTGTTGCGTCGGTGCGAACGCTCGATATTGTCAATCAAACGCTGACGCTGTGACTCAACACTTGTTACCAGAGAAGCTTTACCAAGAAAGTGCGTAACTTCAGGGTCATTATAAATTACAAAGGCTTGCTCGGCATCGCGTTCGGGTATCCAACTGCGAATAATCAAGCGTTCGGTTTCCCAAAGATTTGTCATCTTGCTTTTGGCTAAACTAAATTGCCATTCTGCAAAATACTAAGATACTTATGGTTGAGCAGTCAAAAGTTTTGTAAACAATTAGACAAACAAAAAATGGCGATCGCTATGCTATGGGCAGTTATCCAGAAGTTTAATTACCCTTGGTTATGCGATGCCTGCGGCGGTAAACTACGCAAATTCTGAATTTTTCCGCAGTTCTTCAGACCGAAATCCCAATACAATTCGATCCTTCGGCACACCAGCCCTAACTAATTCCGTTGCTATCCCCTCTTCAGTGCCATCACGTTGAATCCAAATTTTGCCATCAATAATATCAATGTGAATCAGACAGCCGTGAACGCGACGCGTTGCAGTTGGAGAGAGTTCTGGCACTGGCTCTCGACCAAGAATCATTACCAAATATCGATCCTGTTCTCGATCAAAGATAGTTTCATGCTGAATATTGCCGTAAGAGTAAGGAATCTTTGTGTGTTCAGTAAGAATGCTGCAAATTAGCCCCCTGTATTGCTCCAGATTACCCATCGGACTATAACCTCCCGCTTTGGATTAAAAACGATCAGAGGAATTTTGTAGTCTTCCAATATAAGTTTACCAAGCGGCTCTTCCTCAAAAATATCAGTAAAAACATCCTCATGAACAGCGATATATAAAACCCTATCTGGATAATTGCGGGACATTACAGCAAGGTAGGTAAAGTACTGACCAATCGCCTGTTCTAGGTCTGCTACTTCTGAGTCGCCACTGAAGGTTTTGATTTCTACAGCAATCTTCTGTGTTCCTTTTTCTGCGATGAGCAACTTTTCGGCTGCCAAATCCACGTAAAGATCCTTTTTTCCCCACTTTAGATGAAAGGAATCATCTGTAATAGTCCAGCCATCTTTAATTAGGGCATTCTTCAAGTTTTCGTGGTAACGGTCTTTAGCTGGCATAAATTACTCGAATTACGAATTACGAATTACGAATTAATACTCTCGACTTTTGCCACTTCCAGCATCGTCTTCAAAACTGAATCTGGATTTAGACTAATTGAGTCAATTCCCTGTTCAACCAAAAACTGGGCAAATTCTGGATAATCACTGGGTGCTTGACCACAAATGCCGATTTTGCGATCGCATTTTTTCGCTGCTTCTATGGCCATTTTTACCATTCGTTTCACAGCTGGACTGCGTTCATCAAACAATCTCGCTACCAACGCCGAATCCCTGTCTATCCCCAATGTAAGTTGAGTTAAATCATTAGAACCAATCGAGAAGCCATCAAATACCTCAGCAAATTCCTCAGCCAGAATAACGTTACTGGGCAACTCGCACATCACATAAACCTGCAAGCCGTTAACACCCTGCTTTAAACCATTTTTTGCCATCTCTGCCAAAACCAACCGCCCTTCATCGGGAGTACGACAAAACGGAATCATCGGGATAACATTCGTCAAACCCATTTCTTCACGTACTCGGTTGATGGCATGACACTCTAGGGCAAAAGCTTCTCTGTAGCCTTCATCGTAGTAACGCGCTGCCCCCCGCCAACCCAGCATTGGGTTTTCTTCATGGGGTTCAAACTGTCGTCCACCTAACAAATTGGCATATTCATTACTTTTGAAATCTGAGGTTCGGACAATTACTGGTTTGGGATAAAATGCCGCCGCAATTCTACCGATGCCTTGGGCTAATCTATCTACAAAATACTGGGCTTTCTCGTCGTAAAGTGCGGTAATTTCAGCAATTTTAGCTTTGGCAAATTCATCTTTTAACAAATCATAGTGAATCAACGCCATTGGATGAATTTGAATTTGGTTAGCGATAATAAATTCTGTCCGCGCTAAACCTACACCATCGTTGGGAATTGCCGATAAACTCAATGCTTCTTGAGGATTACCCACATTCATTAAAATTTGAGTGCGGGTGCGAGGTAAGTTTTCTAAAGGAACTTCTTTAATTTCAAAAGGTAATAAGCCTGCATAAACTTTTCCTTCTTCCCCTTCAGCGCAAGAAATTGTTACCTCTTGACCAGGTTTTAAAATTTCTGTAGCATTGCCGCATCCCACGATCGCAGGTACACCCAATTCTCGCGCAATGATTGCTGCATGACACGTACGGCCGCCAGAATTGGTGACAATTGCACTGGCGCGTTTCATAATTGGTTCCCAATCGGGGTCAGTTCTCTCTGTTACTAAAACTTCCCCAGGTTGAAACTGTTCGAGTTTCTGAACATCTAAAATCAGGCGTGCTTTTCCTTGACTAATAGCTTCCCCAATTGCGCGTCCTATGACAAGGGGAATTGGGGATTGGGAAGATTTTTCTCCATTCCCTCTCCATTCTTTATTCCCTAATACCAACCGATAACTCCGCAATACATTTCCCGTCTTTTGCGACTGAACAGTTTCGGGACGCGCTTGGACAATAAAAAGTTGGTTAGTAATTCCATCTTTTGCCCACTCGATATCCATTGGAGTGAAAATACCGTGAACTTGAGAATAATGATCTTCAATTAAACACGCCCAAGTTCCTAGTTGTAAAATTTCTTCATCACTCAGGGCAATTTTGCCTCTTTCGCTGGGTGAAACAGACACATTTTTCGTAAATTTTGAACCGTCATCATAAATCATTTTCAATTCTTTACTACCCAATTTTTTATCGATAATTGGGCGGAAACCAGCTTTTAAAGTTGGTTTAAAAACATAATATTCATCAGGATTTACAGACCCCTGAACAACGTTTTCACCTAAACCGTAGGCGGCTGTAATTAATGCCGCATCCTTAAATCCGGTTTCTGTATCAATGGAGAACATCACCCCAGAGGTTGCTAAGTCAGAACGCACCATTTTTTGCACACCCACAGCTAGAGCAATGCTAAAGTGGTCAAATCCTTTGGTGTGGCGATAAGAAATAGCGCGATCGGTAAATATGGAAGCAAAGCATTTATGACAAGCTGCTAAAACTCCTTCAGCACCGACAACGTTGAGGTAAGTTTCCTGTTGTCCAGCAAAACTAGCATCTGGAAGGTCTTCGGCGGTGGCGCTAGAACGGACTGCAACATCTGTCTCTGCGTTGTATCGTTCACAAAGACTTTGGTAAGCTTTAGCGATCGCCTCTCGCAATTCTACAGGAAATGGGGTGTGGATTAATAGCGATCGCGCTTTTTTTCCTCGTTCTCGTAAATTTTTGACATCCTCAACATCCAAGTCAGCAAAGAGTTTGCGTAGCTTTGGTTCTAACCCTGCTGATTTGATGAAATAACGATAAGCGTAAGCAGTAGTAGCAAAGCCTGTAGGAACGTTAATCCCTTTGGGCGTTAGCTGTTGAATCATTTCCCCTAGTGAGGCATTTTTACCACCAACTACGGGGATATCAGCAATGCCAACTTCATCAAACCACAAGATGAGCGATCGCTCTTGAGAAGATGGAGATAAAGTGCTTTTAGATACTGTAGCCATAATTACCTTTTAAATTTATACTCAGTTTGTCAGTGCGTAATCGGTAGTATATTTTTCCCATATTCAATTTTAGATATTACAGCTAGTCGCGTGATTTTGGATTGTGCAATTAAATACCAAACTATAGTCTATAAATAACAATTATTCGGGATAATGGCTGTATTGTAATACCGGATGCAATGCACAATGGCACAACTAGAACGACTGCTGAAAATGGCAGAAGATGAGCTAACTGAGTACAGCACTGATGCCCGCAAAATTGAAAAACTACGGCGTAAAATCGGTTTATCAGTATCCGTAGCCGAACAGCGACAAGTCAAAGAGGCATTACTTGCCATTAAGCAATCTTCTAATATGATTAGTCAAATTGTGGAAGAACAAAGACAAGCAGCAGCTTTACCATTTTGGGGAATTGCTGGATTGGGTTTGTTATTCGGAATTTCTTTAAATCAACCCATAGGTTTATTAGCGGCTATATTTGGAAGTGTATTAGCTTTTAGAATTCAGAAATGGGGTTGGGGATTGCAGGCAAGGAGTCTATTGTTACAAACATTGGAAGATATTGAAGCGCGTATTGCCCAACCGAATAAGTAACAAAATAGATCCACTTTATAGAGAGAATGTCTCTCTAAAGGTGTATTTTAGAATACAAACAAATCTACTAGTCACTTAATTAACACCTCCTAAGTACTTAACAATTCCTTTGGGATCACCATAGCAAAAAAAATTAGAGATTGGATTTGATTCAGGTATTTATTCACATGGTTTGCGTGCAATGAATGCTACATGACCTTTTGACAGAAGGTATTGTCCATAACTACAAGTCGTTTCAACTCCAAAGCCTACGCGCTGGAGTTCACTTTCAATAGTTATTGCTTCGTATAATCGCAGACAGTGTACTTCTTCAGATCGTCTATAGTGTTCCCCGACCTTGCGGAAGCTGATAATTTGACGAGTCAAAGTTATTTGCTTTTGATCCTCTTCCTTTTCAACTAATACTACCCAGCCCTCTCCTTCAGTGAATCCCTTAGTTGTGGTTCCCTGTGCAACTTGTCCTATTGTTGCAATGTCAAATATGAATACACCCCCAGGAATTAAGGCATTATATATGCGCTGGAAAAGCTGAACAAGAATTTGGCGATCGTTGTCTGGATCAAACAAGTAGCTGAAGCATTCACCAATTGATGTTACAGCATTGCATGGTGGAATATCTGTCTTAAATAGTGAATCGATCCGAAACTCGGCATCAGGCACTCTTATTCGTGCAATATTAATCATCGACTCAGAAATATCAACTCCGAGAACACGATAATCAGCCTTGGTGAGTTCTTGTGCCCATAATCCGCTACCGCAACCTAAGTCAACTACTAGTCCATTATGTATTTTGTTCTCAGCCAAGATTTTTAAGATATTAGGAGCAGATTTAAGATCAAAGTCACGGAAACCAACATCATGAATAAACGCGAGGTCTTCTTTGTACCAATTATTCATATTGCTTAGAGCCTATTTATAAACTAAAGATAAAATTCTTATAGGGTATGTTAGGCGCATATTTTGGGAGCATCTCACCTTTGCAAATATACCAGGCGATTAGAAATCGCGGCTACACACGACGTTCGCATAGCGTCTCGCAGAGAAGTCCGCCTACGCGGACTCAAAGAATTTGAAACCCACGCAGGTGGGTTTTGTCTGTATAGCCGCGAATTCCATTCGCCAGGGCAGGTGTGTTTTTACAAAAGTGAGATGCTCCCCTTAGCGATTGGCTAGGCTTACCAATTACTAGAGAGTAAATCATAAACTAAATTCGGCTGCGTCATCTACATCTACATCTGCATCTTTACCCATAGCAGTAGGTTTAAATTTAGAGCCATGAATTAATTCACCAAACGCAATTCCTGGATTTTGGTGAAGAATATTCAGCACACTCATAAAATCTCGCACAATTTCCCCTGGTGTCAGTAATGCTTCTGCACCCAAGCGATTAATAATTTCTTGCACAAACTCTTTCAACTCACGATTTGTCAAAGTCTGTTCATACCCAAAATTGAGTGCATGAATCTCAGCTAAACGTTGCAGAAGCGTCAATATTTCTGCTTCACTCAACGGATTGAGCCTAATTACTGGGCCTAAATGTTCCTGAACATTAGCTTGGGCAGCAAAACGGCTTTCTTTTGTGCGTCTTTGCCAAGCTTGGTCTGCAAAAAGTCCCCGTTTGGGGTCTTCTAAAAATTTAGTTGTTCCACCAACAACAATACCAAGATGTTCTGCTTTGCACTGCATGGTATCGTTAAACATGGCGAGGAGCCGATTATAATTTTTTTCCCGCGTGACTGTAGTAGATATTTGATATAAATGTACGGCTTCGTCAACTAAAATTAACAGTCCTTTATAACCAATTTCAGCGACAAATTTCGCAAACAGTTTTATATAGTCATACCAACTATCATCATCAATAATCACGCGCACTCCTAAAGCTGCTTTCGCCTCAACTTTAGTCGTAAATTCTCCCCGCAGCCAGCGCATAGCCGCATTTTTTAAATTATCATCATCCATTCGGTAGCCACGCCAATAAGCGATAATCACGCTACCAAAATCAAAACCGTGAACTAAGCCTTCAATATACTGAACTACTTCCCTAATTTTCGATTCAACTTTGTCATCAAAACCATCGTCATTCGGACGCATTTCAGTTTCTTTAACTACTTCTTGTTGAATTTTATTAATCCATCCTTCTAAAATCGAGACTAAAGCACCACCATCAGGACGAGTTTTTGTAGCTAGGTGACTCATTAATTCTCGATAGGTAGCTACACCTTCATTGCTGCTTCCAGCTAATCGGCGTTCAGGGGATAAATCAGCATCAGCTACTACAAAACCTTGCTCCATAGCACGGTTACGAATTAGTTGCAATAAAAAACTTTTGCCAGAACCGTAGTTACCAATTATGAAGCGAAATGCTGCTACACCTTCTGCAATATCATCGAGATTTTGTAATAGGCTTTTGAGTTCTTTTTCTCGACCTACTGCTATATATTCAACTCCCACTCTTGGGACTACCCCTGCACCAAGGGAATTGATTAAAGCAGTGGAGATTTTTTTCGAGATTTTGAGCTTTGCCATGTATTAAACTTCACTTTATTCTAAACGCAGAAGCACGCAGTAAATAGGTAAGGTATATTCACCTTACTACTAATCTTACGACGGCAATAATAATTTAATTTGAAGAAGTATGTCTAGCTATGAGCCTTTCATGCATTGCAATCATTTTTTGGACATGGGTAATATGCTCAGGGTAAACTTCTAGGCTTTCCGAATCTGTATTAATTATTAATTCACCAATAGTATCATTTGCTCGTTCATTTATAGAATCGATTAAAAGATTTGGCATAGTAATGTTTGCTTCGGCAATTTTTTTAATAGCAGCCTTGGGATTCTCTTGTTCGACTATAGCTTTTAATACTTGTAGTTCGTATTCTGGGAGATTTTCTAAAAAATTAGCCCATTCTTTAGGTAGATTCTCTGATGTATTAATTTCCGAACTGTCTATGACTGTTGTAGTTTCTATTATTTCAGAAAAGGGAAACAATTCAGTATCATCTTCATTGGAATTATCAGCCAAAGGTTCGGGATTGAATGTTTCTATTTGTTGGAGTAGTTCCCATACTTGATTTTGCAATGAATCGCGTTCTTCTTGCAATAATGAAACTTGGCTTTGCAACTGCTGTAATTCGGCTTTTTGTTCTGCAAGTTGAGTTTGTGAAGAATTCAGGATAGCTTGGATATTTTCTCTTTCGGTTTTTGTCGCTACCAGCAATTGATTTTTTTGGGTTGTCTCAACTTCTAGTTCTTGAATTGCAATCCGGAGTTCGTATAGTTTTTCTTCTAATTGGGGTTTTAGCCTGCCTAAAAGAGTTAAATTGCTTTCAATTTCTTGTTTCTCTTGCTGGAGTTCGGAAATTTTATTTTGCAAATTGGTAATTTCACTACGAGATACATTACAATTCGACTCTAAACGACGTTTTTCTGCTGTCAGAACAGAAAAAGCATTGTTCAATTCTGTTTGAGTTTTCTGCAAATTATTAATTTCAGTTTGCAGGGTATTAATTTCGGTTTCTAACTGCTTTTTTTGCCCCGCAAATGTTCTTAACTCTCGATGTATACTATCCCTTTGGTTACGGCTTTCTGTTACTTGGTTTTGCAGTTGTTGTGACTCTGCATATAATAAATTATGATGTTCTTCGATTTGATTAATTTCTCTGACGACACGAGCCTTCAAACCCTCCATTTCTTTAATTCGTTTGCGGAGAGAACCTAAAACAAACACTTCATAATTTCTGCGTCGCTTATCTACGAATAATGCTGCTGCATAGATAGTAACGGCAGTAATTAAACCTGTGAGAAAGGCTTTATTAAAATCCCAGTTTGGAACAAGGCTAAGACCAAAACTCACACTAAAGGCAACTATGCCTAAGATAAATCGATTGCTGATCGTTACTGATTGCATATTGCTGGTTTTTAGCGTAGTTAAGTTATCAGAATAAGTAATCATTCTAATCCGTAATACTCGCCACCGACGAGAAGCAAGCTACGTAATTGGTAATTTGTAATTAGAATACACAGGTTGTTCCGTTTGGTTAAATAAGGCATTTTTCCAAAATTTGTATCATAGTAGTTCTGAAATATCTAGTTTTAGTTACTGGTGCATAATATTGTTATGGAACTAACAAAAACTGCAATTATCAATAAATTAATTTTAATCTGAAGTGTTAGATGTATTAGTATTTGCATGAAAAAGTCTTAAGTCTGCTTTTAAAAAATCAACAAATTGCCGTGCTGTGCGTCCAGAACGACCATTGTGGCGAGTTGCCCATTGTAATGCTTGAAATTCTAAATCTTCTTGGGTAATATTAATTTCAGCTTGTGTCGCTAGATGCTGTACAATCTTCAAATAGGTTTTTTGATCGGCTGGTTCAAAAGTCAAGGTTAAACCAAAGCGATCGCTAAACGAAAGCTTCTCCTGCATCGTATCCCAGGCATGAATTTCCTCGTTATCCTTGGGGGTAGGTCTATCCACAAAAAACTCCCGAATCAGGTGGCGGCGATTGGAGGTAGCATACACAACTACATTTTGCGGCCGCGCGGTTAAATTACCTTCTAAAACTACCTTAAGCGCTTTAAAGGCATCATCATCTTCTTCAAAGGAAAGATCATCGACAAAGATGATGAATTTTTGTGACACTCCCCGTAAATGTTCCACAATTTCTGGTAAGTCTTTTAAATCAGATTTTGCCACTTCCAACAAGCGGAGGCTGCGATTACTATATTCATTTAACAAAGATTTTACTAAGGAAGATTTGCCAGAACCCCGACTCCCGTAGAGTAATACATGTAGTGCCATCTCTCCTGATAATAAAAACTCTGTATTCTTTAGCAAAGCATCTCTTTGAGACTCGTAACCTACAAGCGCACTCAGCTTAACAGGATCAGAATACCGAATACCGATAAACTGCCCAGATTGCCAGCGTAAAGCGCGATATTCTGCAAATAAACCAGAGCCACATTGTCGATAATAAGCTGCTAATTCTTCTACAGCATCACCCCAATTGTCTAACTGTTGTAGATGCGTAGCGAATGTCTCTACTCCTACCAATTCTTGCTCTTTATACCACACTACTGGTGAAATCGGCATATGAGCTACGCCTTGTACCCACTCACTTAAAGAAGCGCTGCTACATTCATAGAGACTTTGCAATATTTGTAAATCATGCTTAACTGCTGTTACTAAAGCTGGGGGCAAATCTTTAAATTCTCGCACTTCAGCCAGCCTTGTAAAAGGATTCTTAGACAAGAGAAGTTGAGTAATTAAATAGTCTTCCCAGTTTTCATTTCTAGCAGCCAAAGCTTGGAAGTAACTGCCGTAGGCTTGGAGACAACCCCGTGCATCGGCATCAGTGTAACGTATAGCTTGCAACAGTTCCAGAAATGCCATCCCCACTTCGCCTTGGAGAACAGACTGGTACAGTAAAAGTGAGGCTGCTTGGCGCTGGAGATATTGAACCTTTGTATATGAGGAAGTACTTGCTATTGGCATCGCTTGATTTCCATCAATTAACTGTATGGTATAGCTAAATAGCTATGGTAAATTGTCTGCTGACCTTGGCAGTAAAGTCAAAATCTACAGATGTTTTAACAATGAATCTAAGTATAATTGCTGCTTTTGCCTACGGCATATTAGCGATCGCAGGGGGTATTATTGGCTACATTCAGGCTAAAAGTAAGGTTTCACTCATCAGTGGTAGCATTAGCGGTTTATTACTAGTGCTTGCCGGTTACTTTCAACTCCAAGGGCAAAGCTGGGGTGCGATTTTAGCAGTGATAGTTACTGCTGTTTTAGTAGTTGTCTTTGCATTTCGATTGGTAAAAACACGTAAGTTTATGCCGGCGGGATTAATGACGATTTTGGGTATGTTGGCTTTGGGGGTGATGGTAAGTCAAATGGTGGGGAATTGAGGGGGAAATTTAAACGCAGAGGAGCGCGGAGGGAAGCGCAGAGGTACGCAAAGTTGTAGTTAGTGCAAAATTTGGTTAATCATTAGGTTTGCCTGGGAAGCATAACCGCCGCCAAATAAATTGAAGTGATTCAAAATGTGATACAGGTTATAGAGCGTTTTTCTCTGCTCATAGCCTGCATCTAAAGGAAAGACTTCGTTGTAACCTTTGTAAAAGGCTGCGGGGAACCCACCAAACAATTCTGTCATGGCAATATCAACTTCGCGATCGCCAAAATAAGTTGCTGGATCAAAAATCACGGGTTCTCCTGAGTTAGTACACCCGGCATTTCCGCCCCATAAATCGCCATGTACTAGGGAAGCTTGCACTTGATGATTCGCCAATAGTTCAGGGATAGCTGCTAGTAGTTTTTCTGAAGAGGGGAAATTTCCTCCCTTTCGCCTTGCCAACTGAAATTGATAACCCAGGCGATGTTTAATATAAAATTCTGTCCAGTCTGCCGTCCAAATATTGATTTGGGGCGTTGAACCAATGGTATTGTTAATTTTCCAACCAAAATCTTGGCTACTGCTAGCTTGATGCATGGCCGCCAACTTGCGCCCCATCTCTTCCCACGAATTGCTGTTACCGTTACCAAGTTCTAACCATTCCAGCACGATGTAGCTATAATTCTCAGCCACACCCCAGCAAATAGGATTTGGGACGCGAATACTAGCTGTAGCTAGCATTTCCTTTAATCCCATTGCCTCAGCCTCAAACATCGCAGCTTGGGATGCTTGGTTAATCTTAAGAAAGTAGGTTATCTCACCATTGGAAATAGCATAACCTTGGTTGATGCATCCGCCACCAACCGATCGCCGTTGCTGACTCTGAAATTTTTCGCCAGTCACCTGGCTAATATGGGTGTCGATTTGAGTCCACATGATTAAATTGGGGAGAGTGGGGGGAGTCGGGGGAGCAGGGGGAGCAGAGGGAGCAGGGGAAGAAGAATTATTGATTAATTACCAATGCCCAATGCCCCATTCCCCATTCTCCATTTTTAATTTACGGTTTGACGACTACTACACCATAAGCATCTGGAGAAAGATACTCTTTGGCTGCTTGCATTAAGTCAGTTGCATCTTGGCTCTGAATATGATCTGGGTAGTTAAAGGCGGGTTCTAAATCTCCCACCAAAGACTGATAATAACCATACAACCCAGAGCGATCGCTTGGTGTTTCGTTGCCAAAAATAAATCTGTTCGCTACCCGCCGCCGCACACGGGCAATTTCTGATTCTGTGACTAATTCGGTTTGGACTGTGCGAATATGTTGAGCGATCGCATCCTCTACTTCTCCTAAATTTTCCACTGCACATTTAGCTGAAATGTAAAATGTCCCTTGCAGATGATTGCTCATGTTGCTCACAGAAATTGAAGAAACTAATCCCCGTTCTTCTCGTAAATCCCTCACCAGTCTTGATGTCCGTCCATGTCCCAAAATTCCTGCTAAAACATCCAGTCCATAGGTGCGATCTAACTGAACTATTCCTGGAACCCGCCAAAGCATCACTAGTCTTGCTTGCTGGAGACTTTCATCTACAAATTCTCGACGGACAATTTCTGTAAATGGTGATTCAGGATTTAGTGGGGAGTGGCGAGTGGGGAGTGGGAAGTGGGGAGTTTTAGTGGCTTTTGTAAATCCTTCAGCAACGGTTGCAATTAATTCTTCCACAGGCAAATTGCCCACAGCTACAGCAGTAATTGACTGGGGTTGATACCAACTAGTATGAAAATCCCGCATCTGTTGGGGTTTCAGTTCGGCAATCACCGATTCAGGCCCCAATACCGCACGGCGATAAGGTAGTTCATCAAAGGCTGTCTCCATCGCCCGTCGAAATGTCCGCCGTTGGGGATTATCCTCTGAACGCCTAATTTCTTCTAAAACGACTAATCGCTCACGTTCAAAAGCATTATCAGGAATACTAGCATTTGTTACTACATCTATTTGTAGTGGAGCAAGCTCGGCAAAATCTTTGGGAGCAGTGGTTATATAGTAATGAGTATAGTCTTGACTAGTTGCGGCATTGGTAACAGCACCTCGTTCTTCAATTCGCCGTTCAAATTCGCCGCTAGCCAGTCGTTCTGTTCCCTTAAAAATCATGTGCTCTAAAAAGTGAGCCATGCCATTAATGGCATCAGATTCTACGGCTGAACCAACTTTAATCCATAAGTTGAGGTTTACAGCTTCAACTGGCATCTGCTCCGCTATGATTGTCAAACCATTGGGTAACTGATGCAGGGTTGGGCTATTAAGACGAGGAAGTTTCCGCAGGGTTGAAGTCATTGCTATTTGTGTGAGGAGCTGTAATTACTCCTTTATCTTATCCGTGACCGAAAATCTATATAAAAAGACCTCTCCCTGGTTTTACTACGCAAAACCTGTCCCTCTCCGATTCGGAGAGGGACAGACTTGAAGTTTAGTTCAAGATAGCAAGAGGTTCGTCTAACTAACGAGAGTAAGGGTGATTGAAGGTTTTCCAAGCAGCAATAGCTGCTTTTTGCAGGCGAAAGCTGAAGTCTACGAAGTCTTTCATCATTAAATGCCAGTTTCTCTCAGCTTCATCCTGAATTATCGCCCAAGAGTCTTCTAAGCGATCGCGTTCTATCAGTTTCCTTCCTTCAATCAATTCCCGTGCTTGTCGCACAGCTTTCAAATAAGTTTCACGCGTGAGAGTACCTGCTGACTCTGCTTGGCTGCGTCTTTCTAATGCCTCAATCAGCGCTTTGGTTTCGCGCTTCACTTCATCACTTCCGCCAGCCATTTCGGTTTCTACCAATTTGTCGCTTTGAGGACTAATTTCTACAATTACTATGGATTCGCTAGATTCAATTATTCCGGTTCCAAAGGAGTTGATATTGTTAGCAGTCATAGTTAAAACATCCTTAAATTACAAAGCTTAGTATCGGATGAAAACTGCACCCTATAATGGTAGTCATGAGCCATTGTAAATTTCCCAAATGACCAATGACTAAGGACTAATTAATAAGTTGTTATTGGCAGTTGTTGCTCTAGTTTCAGCAATGCTGCAACTCGCTCCTCTGTAGCAGGGTGACTGGAGAACAAGTTACCCATAAACTGCCCAGAGATAGGATTGATAATTAATAACGGCTCATAAGCTGGATTGGCATTTAAAGGCATCTGCTTTGCTGAGGCTTCTAACCGTTGCAGTGCCCTGGCTAAGGCGCGGGGATTACCAGTTAATCTAGCTGAACCTGCATCAGCAGAAAATTCTCGTGTGCGCGAAATTCCTAACTGAATAATCGTCGCAGCCAATGGCGCAAGCATTACTGTTAATAAGACGCCCATTGGATTTGCACCTCTGTTGTCATCTCGTGAACCACCGCCAAACCATAAGCTGTAACTCACCATTTGCACTAGGAATGAGATCGCACCAGCAACAGTAGCAGCAACAGCTTGTGTGAGGGTGTCACAATTAATAATGTGGGTGAGTTCGTGGGCGATAACGCCTTCGAGTTCGTCCTCTGGCAATATCTTCAAAATGCCTTCGGTAACAGCAACAGCAGCGTGTTCTGGATCGCGTCCTGTAGCGAAGGCGTTAGCACCTTGACTTGGGACAATGTAAACTCTAGGCATAGGAATATTAGCGCGATCGCTTAATCTTTGCACCATCCGATAAAGTCCCGGTGCTTGCCCTTCACTTACAGGCTGGGCGCGGTATGCTGCCAGGGCAATCTTATCTGATTGATACCAAGAAAACAGGTTTGTTACTGCTGCCAAGGCAATTCCAATAATTAAGCCACCAGAACCGCCAATTACCCAGTAACTAATTGCGATCAAAAGACCACTTAAAGCAGCTAGCAAAACAGCCGTTTTCAATTGATTTGTCATATTTTCGCTCTCCTGCTAATGCTGTATTATTTTTCTCTTAAACAGCATTCATGAAGCTACATTTTGATTTTATCCAGCTAAACTTAGATATATGGTACAGAAAACCTATCAGATAACTACGGTTTTCCTACTTAACCTTTATAAATACTAATTATAGTTGTTTTTAATATTCGTTCTCTTAGTAAGAAGCTTTATACTTATAAATATCATAAACGCATCTATCTATAGAAATAAATTATTTATCCAGGTAGAAATTACAAGTATGAAAAAGCAATACAAAAGTCAAAATGGTATTGTTGAATTAATTAAATAGTATTTATGGCGATGGAGCTCGCCAAAACCGCCTTTCCAGTACAGGTTAAATTCATGACTGGAGGCTGATGGCTCCTACTTTCTCCGCTGACTGCGGGAGAGTAGGGCTTGGCTAAATGCATTACCTGACTCTCCTGTAGAAAGTATCTGTCTACAAATCGCACTTCAAGGAGTTATGGGATGCTAGCCAGTGTATTGTGGATTTTAATGATGGGCTTTTTTGCCGGTCAACTTGCCCGTCGTTTAGTAGCTCCGCCTTTAATTGGCATGATTTTAGTGGGGATTATTCTTGGCCCCCAAGTTCGGAATGTTATCAGTTCAGATGTGCTGGGTGCTGCTGATGAGTTAAGAACTTTGGCAGTAATGATTATTTTAATGAAAGCCGGACTGGGTTTAGATAGAGAAAAGCTAGCTCAACAGGGAACTGTGGCGCTACGTTTGGGATTTTTGCCAGCAGCAACAGAAGCGATCGCGATCACTCTTGCCGCTATGATAATTTTTAAATTTAACTTTCCCACTGGGTTACTGTTGGGCTGTGTAATTGGCGCTGAATCTCCAGCTGTAATTGTCCCAGGAATGCTTAGGCTGAAAAGTTTAGGCTGGGGTGTCACTAAAGGAATTCCCGATGCAATTTTAACTGGTAGTGCTTTATCTGATGTGCTGCTATTGCTAGTTTTTAGCCTACTGCTAAGTTTCTTAGGTGACGGAGGTGTTGAGCAGATTGCCCTACCTGGGGGATTCACTTTGACTGCTCTCCAACTGCTGCCATTTCAAATTATCATGCAAATATTCCTAGGAGTATTATTAGGCTATTTAGCAGCTCGTTTATTAGTTCTACTATTAATTAAACAAAACTGGACTCAGAATATCGTTCAAGATACTGTAATTGCTGCCAGTTTAGCTTTATTCCTGGTAATTGCTGCTCATGCCTTACCTTATTTTTCTGGTTATTTAGCAGCAATGGCTATGGGATTTTTCTTAATTGAATTAGATGCTCCCCTAGCACGAAGATTACGGGGCGGATTTGACAGTTTATGGATAGTAGCTGAGATTTTTTTGTTTGTCTTATTAGGGGCAACTATTCAACTGCAAGTATTAGAGAAGATTCTGTTACCAGGCATTTTAATTTTAGCAATTGGTTTACTAATTGGTCGAATTCTAGGCTGGTATCTCTCAACTTTGGGTAGTAATTGGAATTGGCGAGAAAGATTATTTTTGCTCCCAGGAAACTCAGCTAAAGCCACAGTCCAAGCTGCTATTGGGGCAATACCCCTCTCTCAAGGAATTGCGGGGGGTGAGATAATTTTAGCGATCGCAGCTCTTTCAATTTTAATCACTGCACCGTTAGGAGCTTGGGCAACCATGACTTTTGCCCCGAAATTGCTCACCAAAGGCGAAGTTGACCCTAATAAAGTCACAGTTGCTACTCGTACCTTATTGCTGGCAGCAGTGGATACATCTAGTTTAGCCACAGAAGTTTTAACCAAAGTAGCAGATTTAGCACGCCGCAGTAATGGAGAAGCGATCGTCTTGCATATAATTAACACCTCAAACCAGCAAGATATCCAACAAATAAAAGAACAAACCAAACAGTTATTATCTGATATTAGATATGAGTTTGTGACTGTTACAGGTGCAGTGCCAGAAGAGATTATTCGCATTGCTCAAGAGTATTCTGTCACTGCGATCGTTATGGGAAAACGCGGACATCAACCTTGGGAACAAGTGCTGATTGGCTCAGTATCACAAGCAGTCTTAGAAGCCAGCCCAATACCTGTAATCTTGCTAGAAAACCGTGAACCCAACTCAATTTAATTACGAATTACGTTAGCGCAGCGTAAAGCCTTCTCTACGAGAGGCTGCGCCCTAAGCGATGCTATGCCGTAGGCTTTACGCTTAGAGCGACGCAGGAGCGTCATTACGAATTACGAATTAATATGAAACAATTACGTCAATTTGAACCTTTTATTGCCTTCCCCCACCTAATCAAATGGCTGCCTATTTCCGTTGTAGCTGGCATTCTTGCTGGAATAGCTTCTGCGGCTCTTTTAGCATCATTGGAATGGGCAACTAATTGGCGGGAATCACATCGCTGGATTATCGCCTTTCTTCCCCTTGGCGGCTTCTTGAGCGGTTGGATTTATCATCAATTTGGTCAAACTGTAGAAGCCGGAAATAACCTTTTACTAGAAGAAATACATAATCCCAAAAAGGTTATTCCCTTCCGTATGGCTCCTCTTGTGTTACTAGGAACAGACCTCACCCATTTTTTTGGTGGTTCAGCCGGTCGTGAAGGGACAGCATTACAAATGGGTGCTTCTTTGGCAGATCAGGTGACTAAAATACTGCATTTTAAAGGGGCTAATCGGCGAATTTTGTTAACGGCGGGTATAAGTGGGGGATTTGCTTCAGTTTTCGGTACTCCCTTAGCTGGAACCGTATTTGGTCTGGAAGTTTTAGCGATTGGTAAAATTCATTACGACGCTCTTTTTCCTTCTTTGATTGCTGCGATCGTAGGGAATCAAGTCACCTTACTATTGGGTTTGCATCATACCGCATACCGACACGCTCCGTTAATACCGACGCTCACAATTTGGGGACTAATTTCTGCAATTATTGCAGGTGTAATCTTTGGAATAGTCGCAAGATTCTTTGCTAAAGTAACTCACAAAATCAGCCATTTGTTTAAAACCAAGATATCTTATCCTCCAATGCGTCCTTTAATAGGTGGTGCGATAATAGCAGCAATTGTTGGATTGAGTGGAACAACCAAGTATATCGGGCTTGGTATCTCAACAATCGTTGATTCTTTCTACACACAGCTACCTCCTTGGGATTTTGCTGCCAAATTGGGTTTGACTGCTTTAACTTTAGGTGCAGGTTTTAAAGGAGGAGAAGTGACACCTTGCTACCAGGTGCTAATTGCATTTGGCTAACAGGTTTGAAAACGGGAATGGCAGCAGTCATAACCAGAATATGAGTAATCTGAGTTAAAATAATTATCTGTCAGGTTACGGTGGATAATCCAGCCCACCGTAACCTTTAGACTAATAGAATGAGTTTAACAAAAGCGGCTAAAAGCGATCGCTCTACACCTTAAACTTCTCTGTAATCCGCTTCATCGCCTCTTCGACATTCTCCCGGCTGTTGAATGCCGAAATGCGGAAGTAACCTTCACCCGCAGCACCAAACCCAGAACCAGGTGTTCCTACAACGTTCACGGTTTGCAGCAACTTATCAAAGAATTCCCAACTGGATAAACCATTAGGCGTTTTTACCCAAACGTAAGGTGCATTCACGCCTCCATAAACTGATAATCCGGCGGCTGTGAGTTTCTCACGGATAATTTTGGCGTTTTCTAGATAGAAACTAACCAATCCTTTGATTTGTGCCTGTCCTTCTTCAGAATAAACTGCTTCTGCTCCTCGTTGGACGATGTAAGAAACGCCATTGAATTTGGTAGACTGTCGGCGATTCCAGAGTTTCCATAGTTCCACATCGGAACCATCGGCGGCTTTTGCTGTGAGCGTCTTCGGTACAACGGTTAACGCGCAACGTGTTCCTGTAAAACCTGCATTTTTGGAGAAAGATCGAAATTCGATCGCAACTTCTCTTGCACCTTCAATTTCATAAATTGAGTGGGGAATTGAAGGATCGGTAATGTAAGCTTCGTAGGCTGCATCAAAGAAAATAATCGAGTTATTAGCTTTGGCATAATCTACCCATGCCTTTAAATATTCCTTGGTAGCAGTTGCGCCAGTGGGGTTATTGGGAAAGCAGAGATAGATTAAATCGACTTTCTTTGAGGGAATTTCGGCGGTAAAGTTGTTATCAGCCGTAATTGGTAGATAAACTAAACCCTCAAACTCGCCTTTGTCGTTGGCATCCCCGGTATTTCCCACCATAACGTTGGTGTCTACATATACGGGATAAACGGGGTCAGTAACGGCAATTATGTTGTCATGTCCAAAAATTTCCAGAATATTACCGGTGTCGCACTTGGAACCATCGGAGATAAAAATTTCGGAAGCATCTATATCCGCTCCCCGTGCTTGGAAATCTTTAGTAGCAATTTTCTCCCGTAACCAAGCGTAGCCTTGCTCTGGCCCGTAGCCTTTGAAGGTATTGCGATCGCCCATTTCTTCCACAGCCTTTATCATAGCTGTGCGGCAAGCCTCCGGCAGAGGTTCGGTAACATCGCCAATGCCCAGCCGAATTATCTTAGCATCAGGATTGGCTTCTGCAAAGGCATTCACCCGCCGAGCAATTTCTGGAAACAGATAACCTGCTTTCAGTTTCAGGTAGTTGTTGTTAATAGTTGCCATGTGTACATTATGAAAAAACGCCCTAAAATAGCTTACTGCTAATTTATGAGGGCGATAACTTTGTTATGGGGAGTGGGGATGAGGGAGCAGGGGAGGCAGGGGAAGCAGGGGGAGAATAACTAATGGCTAATGACAACTAGACATTTACTGGCTGTTTATTATCGGCCGATGTGTAACTGTTGCGATCGCTAATTCCTAACTGCGTAAGCGATTCGTGACCTGTAATTAATCTTGCTCCACGATTACGAGTGAAATAGTTCCATGCCCACTGAATCATTACTACTAATTTGTTGTCAAATTCAATTAAGAAGTAAATGTGAATCACTAGCCAAAACAACCATGCAAAGAAACCTGTCAGCTTGATAAAGCCCAAATCGACTACAGCAGAATTGTGTCCAATCATCGCTAAACTACCATGATCGGTATAAGCAAAGGGTGGCAAATTTTTACCTGCAAGTCGCTGTTGGACTAATGTTGCTACATATTCACCTTCTTGCTTCGCTACAGGTGCAACACCAGGTAAGGGTTTACCATTTTGATGAGAAAAATTTGTTAAGTCGCCAACTACAAAAATATTGGGATGTCCCTTAATACTCAAGTCAGGTTCGACGATAATCCGTCCAGCGCGATCGCATTCAGCACCTGTGCGTTCTGCTAGCACTTTTCCCATTGCTGAAGCTTTCACACCTGCTGCCCATAATACCGTTTTTGAGGCAATTTCTTTAACTTCATCGCCTTGTTTGAGGGTAACAATATCATTTTCAATATTTGTTACCAATGTTTTTGTCTGCACAACCACCCCTAACCGCGTCAGGGATGCTTCCGCTTCTTGTGATAACTCTGGTGCAAAGGGTGGCAAAATCCGATCCAGCCCTTCTAGTAGCAAAATCTTGGCTTCTGATGTGTCGATGTTGCGAAAATCTTCTTTGAGAGTTTGATTTGCCAATTCTGCGATCGCACCAGCTAACTCTACACCAGTTGGACCACCACCAACAATTACAAAGGTTAACCAGGCACGACGTTTTACTGGATCTGTTTCTTTTTCTGCCGCTTCAAACGCCGTAAAAATCCGGCGACGCATTTCTATGGCATCTTCTACTGTTTTCAAGCCTGGGGCAAACTCTTCCCAGTTATCTTTGCCAAAGTAGGAATGCTTGGCTCCTGTAGCGACAATTAACGTGTCGTAAGCTATTGCTTCGTCGCCTACAGTCACTTGTTTTGCTTCTGGATCAATATTATTCACCTCTCCCAGCAGCACTTTTGTATTCTTGCTCTTACTAAGTACAGAACGCAACGGTGAAGAAATATCCGCAGGAGATAGCGCACCTGTGGCAACTTGGTATAAGAGGGGTTGGAATAGATGAAAGTTACGTTTATCGATCAAAGTAACGTTTACTGCCGCCTTAGCAAGTGTTTTGGCCGCATACAGTCCACCAAAACCACCGCCAACAATAACTACTTGATGAGGTGGATTATTGTCAAGTGAATTTACCATAAGAAATATTATCCGGTATTCCAACTATTGTAACTATTCTTAACAAATTTGTATCAAACTTGTCATCATATTTTTTGTATTCCTGTTTACATTTGATGAAGGATTAAAGTAATCAAAACTACAAGAGAAACAGAACTTTCAATATGGAGGCGCAGATAATAAGAGTTGGGAATATTTGAATCGCTCTTTGCTTGTGTAAATTTATCAAGGGTAGATGTAAGATTTATGCAAATTCACTCAGAACCAGTTGATTCTGGTGTTTGTGTCAAACGTGGTGAATGAGTTCGCCGCCAACGGGTAAAACTATAGATAAGAGCAGCAAAAATTAACAAATAAGGACTGTAAACAATTAACCAAATACCCAGCTTGAGTAAGCCAACGGAAAATGAACTAAGGGAGTGGGTGGATTTGTTCCAAGTTTCCTGAACTTGCAAACCAAAGGCAGGTTGTGAACTGGTGCTAGAAACTGCTGCTTGTAAATTTAGCGTAATAGTGGAATAAGCAACTTGATTTTGTAGGCTTTTGAGTTGGGCATTAATTTGTTCTATGGTTTCCCGGACATTGCTTAGTTCTTGGGCAACACTAAGCACATCTCTAATAGAACCCGCCCGATCCATAATTTTTTGCAAATTGGCTTCAGTTTTTTGCAAATTGGTTAATCTAGCTTGGAAATCTACCAGGCGATCGCCCACATCTTCTGCCGTGATATTACGACTTTCAACAGTGCCCAATTTAGCTAGCTCTTCTAGGGTAGGTTCCAGCAGGTTTTCTGGTATCCGCAATTGGATTGTTGCTGTGTAACGCGGGTTGTCGGTTTTGGGTTGTTGTTGTTTCAACCCGATCAAATCCCCCTGCTGTTTATTGATAATTTGTGAAACAGCATCAATAGTCTTCTCTACAGAGTTGACAGTCAAAGATATTGCTGCCTTTTTGATGAGTTGGGCACGAGAACGGACTATAGATGCAGCTTCCGCCTTTTGGGAAATACTGCTTTCACGAGCAGATAATTGATTTACCGAGCCATCGCCTGCCATTGGAGGTAAAGCCTGATTTCCCGACTGATGGGAAGAGGCGCAACTAGTGAAAATCACCCCTCCTAATAATGCACTTATAAATAAAGCAGATGTGCGCGGTAATTTAGTCGAAGCGTACATAATCTACCCCTAGATAGATGAAGTTAACCCCAGTATTACTGAACTAAAACTCAAAGCCTGCATTGTTGCGATTTATGTAACAGGGTTTGTCATTAGTCATTTGTCATTAGTTTTCTTCCCTTGCCTCCCCTGCTCCCCCTGCCCCCTGCTCCCTCCTCAGTCCAAAGAGATAAATTGAATGATTGATAGTTCATCTGTGGTTACTCAATTTGAGGTACAATCGTAAGCCTGCCAATAAATGACGATGCTTGCTGACAGGAGATGCTTCTATGGCCCGGATGTATTATGACGAAGATGCCAATTTAGACCTTTTGGCTGGAAAAACTATTGCTATCATCGGCTATGGTTCTCAAGGTCATGCCCACGCTCTCAATCTCAAAGATAGTGGTTTGAATGTGATTGTGGGACTATATCCGGGTAGTAAGTCAGTAGCAAAAGCTGAAGCAGCTGGGTTAACTGTGAAAAATGTTGCAGATGCTGCCAATGCTGCTGATTTCATCATGATTTTGTTACCTGATGAAGTGCAAAAAACGATTTACAAAAACGAAATTGAACCCAATCTACAAGAAGGGAATGTGTTAGCTTTTGCCCACGGATTCAATATTCACTTTGGGCAAGTTGTACCACCGGCTAACGTAGATGTGGTGATGGTAGCACCCAAAGGGCCGGGGCATTTGGTACGGCGCACTTATGAAGGTGGTGAAGGCGTACCAGCGCTGTTTGCAGTTTATCAAGATGCTAGTGGTCAGGCACGCGATCGCGCCATGTCTTATGCTAAAGGTATCGGTGGTACTCGCGCTGGTGTTCTCGAAACGACTTTCCGCGAAGAAACCGAAACAGATTTATTTGGCGAACAAGCGGTATTGTGCGGTGGTTTGAGTGCTTTAATCAAAGCCGGATTTGAAACTTTGGTAGAAGCTGGTTATCAACCAGAATTGGCTTATTTTGAATGTCTGCATGAAGTCAAGCTGATTGTTGACTTGGTTGTAGAAGGTGGTTTAGCTAAAATGCGCGACAGCATTTCTAACACTGCTGAATATGGTGATTATACCCGTGGGCCGCGGATTGTTACTGAACAAACCAAAGCTGAAATGCAGAAGATTCTCAGCGAAATTCAATCTGGGCAATTTGCACGAGAATTCGTTCTTGAAAACCAAGCTGGGAAACCAGGATTTACCGCCATGCGTCGTAAAGAAGCTGAACACAAAATTGAGGAAGTCGGGAAAGATTTACGCGCTATGTTTAGCTGGTTGAAAAAAGCTTAAGCAAAACAGCAAGTAACCCGTAGGGGCACGGTATGCCGTGCCCCTAAACCTTACGATATAACGTTGTACCGCATCTGAGTGGGAACCGCTAGCCAATTTTTTCTCCCCCTGCCTCCCCTGTAGCGCCAGCTCACCCTGCCTTCCAAAACGATTGATTATTTTTTTAGTTGGAAGTCCCTTACCACCCCATTGTTCCAGGGCTACCTTTAAATGGCCCGACAATATCAGCAGTAATCCATCCACCATAGAAATCGCCAGGTTGAGACATAACTAGCTCATCATTTACATAGCAAGCATCCATTAAACTAGGGTAAAAAGCATAGTATTCTTGAATCGTTACAAAATCAGGTGTGGGTTCAATATATCGCCAAGCAGCGTTATTTATATACTTTTCACCGATGCTGATATCATAATATTGACACTTGCCTTTCCATTCACACCAAGTTTTTTTAGGTGTTTCAATCAGATATTCTAGTTTAATGTCTTCAGAAGGAAGGTAATAAACAGGAGGATGGCTAGTTTCTAAGACTCTTTTAGCTTTAGTTGTTTCTGCTAAAACAGTACCATTACAAATTATCCGAATTAATTTGTTGCTATCTTCTAAACGAGCCGGACGGGGATAATCCCAAACTGATTCTTGGCCGGGTTTTGGTGGGATTGCATTTGGTTTCATTCTCTGTAATCTCCTTTCAAATGTCTTGGGCAATTCTAAAACCAGAGTGTTGATAAAAGTAGGGACGAAACCAGTTGCGATAGGTTGGTAATGCCATTGAACCATTAGTAGCCCAAGAGCCGCCGAGCATCATCTGATGTTTATCATCAAAAAATGGTGCTGCTTGATCTGCGTAAAGCGGATGAGGTTCAAATCCTGGTAGAGCGTTGAATGTGTCTCCCAGCCATTCCCAGAGATTTCCTCTGAGATCGTAAAGCCCAGAAGCACTATTAGCTGGTTTGAACATTCCCACTGGGCTAGGGGAAATGAATTGTAAGTTGAGATTATAGTTAGTTGATAACGAATTATCCTCAGAGATAAGTAAAGCTTGATTCCATTCGGCTTCAGTCATCAAGCGAATTTCTGAGCCTTGAGAACGGCAAAATGCGATCGCTTCGTAGTAATTGACTTCTACAGGCCAGTCTAGGGGTAAGTCTATTTCGTCGAATGTAGCTCGATAGCGGTGGCCATCCTCGAAAGGTATCCAGAATTTTGGATGTTGGACGTTGTAGAGTTGCTTCCAATCCCAAGATTCAGCATTCCAGTAATCGGGATTGTTGTAACCACCAGCCTGAACAAATTTCAGATATTCTCCGTTAGTGATGAGATATTGACTAGCTAAAAACGGTTTAACTTCAACAGTGCGATCGCCATATTCGCTATCCCAACCAAATGTAAGATCATCCTTGGGTTTTCCTAGTTTCACCACACCACCCGGAACCCGGCGCATTTCATTGTTGGGAATGTTCGCGTTGCTAGGTGCATAATTCCAGCCTTGGGGACGTTTTAAGCGATCAGTAGGCAATTGACGCACCAGCATCGAAGAGGTTTCAAAGTGAATGCGACTATGTTCTATTCCCATCAGCAAAGCCCAGAAGGGATGCTGTTGATGAATCGGCAGATCCAGGGGAGTATTTTGAATAACTTTTGTGATCGCCTCTTGTGCCTTATCCCGATATTGCCAAACTTTTTCTACATCAGGCCAGCTAACCCCTTGCATAGCTGCTTCGAGTTCTGTTGGTGTTTGTGGATCAACTCCGATTTCAAATAGGGTTTCGTATTCTGAATTAATTCGAGCTTTGATTAAACCAACGGCAATTAACTTGTTGATAAAAAAAACGGCTGAATGACCAAGATAAAAAATTAGACGGTTTCTTAAAGGATCGGGGTTAAGATAAAAAGTTTCTTCCCCAACCAAACTTTTCATGAGTGTTTCTTCAAGTCGCCAAGAAGTCTCAAAGTAGTTGAGCAGGCTTTGTGAACTGCAATCATTGAGTCTGGGGACTTGACTTGATGTCAGTTTATTTATTGTTTGAACTAAAGCCATGATATTTTTGACAGAACATTCATCAGACAAATTACATAAACTAACACTTCTTATAAAAAAAAGTTTTGTTCATCATCTTTTGTCTTGTGTCGTTATGATCAGACAATCTGCTCAATTTGTAAATACATAAAAGGTATAGTTTAAATTACTTTAATTACGGCTTGCCAAAATCATATAAATAATGTAATAACGTTGCTGAACAGGTATAGGCGAGTTTAAAACATTTATTAACTGTCTTCTTGCTATCAAGTTAAAATTGCAACTAATTAGAGAAGCATACGGCGATGCCTTCACAGTAGGCATCGCGGATTTTAGATTTTATCTAAAATCCCAAATCGAGTTACCGATTCACCGCCGCAGCTTCCCTTGCTGCTGCTGCTTGATCTGGGTGGATACCTAAGCGGGTGAGATTAATCCGACCTTTGTTATCAATTTCGCGCACTTTGATAATCACTTCATCGCCCACCGCTACTTCATCCTCAACTTTGCCAACGCGGTAGTCAGCTAGTTGTGAGATGTGGATCATCCCTTCTTTTCCAGGCAGAAATTCCACAAATGCACCTATCGGTATAATCCGAGTGATGCGCCCTGCATAGACATCTCCTTCATGCAGCTTGCGAGTCATGCCTTGGATGATGTTTTTGGCTCTCTTGGCCTTGTTCTCATCCACAGCAGAAATCGTCACGGTGCCATCATCTTCGATGTCAATTTTTGCACCAGTTTCCTCTGTAATACCCTTAATAGTCTTGCCTCCAGGGCCGATGATCAGACCAATCATGTCTGAATCAATCTTGATTGTTAACAGACGTGGGGCATAAGGTGAGGTTTCAGTCCGTGGCGTATCAATGCAGGCAAGCATTTTCTCCAGAATGTGCAACCGGGCTGTTTTAGCTTGGTGAACGGCTTGGGAAATAACCTCCAACGACAAACCGGAGATTTTCATATCCATTTGCAGGGCGGTAATTCCGGTATCTGTACCAGCAACTTTGAAGTCCATGTCGCCCAAAAAGTCTTCAATGCCCTGAATATCGGTGAGGATTCGCACTTCGTCCCCATCCTTAATCAGACCCATTGCTGCACCACTGACGGGTTTGAGAATTGGTACACCAGCATCCATCAGAGCGAGGGTGGAACCGCACACTGAACCCATTGAGGTGGAACCGTTCGAGGAAAGCACTTCCGATACGATGCGAATCACGTAGGGAAATTGTTCTTTTGACGGTAGCACAGGTAGCAGCGCTCGTTCTGCTAATGCGCCGTGACCAATTTCGCGCCTTCCTGGGGCCCGCATTGGCTTAGTTTCCCCGACTGAGAACGGCGGGAAGTTGTAATGATGCAGATAACGCTTGTGCTGATCTAACTGCATGTCATCGTTAAGGTTTTGAGCATCCCCAGGTGTACCCAGAGTACAAGTGGATAATACCTGAGTTAGTTCCCGGTTAAATAAACCGCTACCGTGGACTCGCTTTGGTAAGACATCAACTAAACAAGAAATGGGACGCACTTGATCGAGTTTACGACCATCAACGCGGACGTTATCTTCAATAATTTGTCGCCGCATGAAGTGTTTGGTAATATCTTTAAAAGTGTTACCAAGTGCCTTCTTATTTGCAGTTGCGGCAACTCGAATTGGGTCTTCTTCTGGCAGTTCGGTAATCGTCGCGGCAATTTCATCCTTGACGACATCTAAAGCTGCATCGCGTTGGGGTTTGGTGAAACTAAATTGAGACAGGATTTTTTTAATCTCACCGCTAGCGCGATCGCGGATATAATTTTCCAGAGTCTGGTCTACTTCTGGTGGTGCTTCTTGCACTATTACTAGACCCAGTTCTGCGATTAAATCTTGCTGCGCTTTGATTAAGTCCCGCACTGCTTCATAACCAAAGTCAATCGCCTCAAGAATATCTCGCTCTGGCAACTGATTGGCTCCCGCCTCCACCATGATCACGCCATGTGGTGAACCTGCTACTATCAGATCCAAGTCGCCAGCTTCAGTTTCTGCATAAGTGGGGTTAATAATGAAATCATCTCCCACTAAACCAACCCGCACTGCTGCCATTGGCCCATTAAAAGGAATCTGGGCAATCAGGGTAGCGATTGAAGCACCTGTAACTGCTAGCACATCGGGTGGAACTAACTCGTCCATCGACAGCGTTAAAGCAATAATTTGCAGGTCATCCCTTAGCCATGAAGGGAACAGGGGACGCATGGGACGGTCTATAAGACGACTGGTGAGAATTGTTTTTTCTGGTGGACGACCTTCGCGCCGCATAATCCCTCCGGGAATTCTACCGGCGGCATACAGCCTTTCTTCGTAATCTACTGTGAGTGGAAGAAAATCAATGCCTTCTCTGGCTTGCGATCGCGTAGCTGTCACTAAAACGGATGTATCCCCTGATTCTATCAAAACCGACCCACCTGCCTGGGGAGCTAGTAAGCCTACTTTCAGCCGAATATCCCTTCCATCGAAGGATATTGACTTATCAACTTCTGCCATTCAGTTTTTTTTCCTTCTCTTTCGCTATTCTCTTTCTGTGGCAATCCTAACATTTATGTACTATGACTGGCTTCTGGTACATACAAAGATAACTGTTGAGGGTTAACTGTCAACAGTTAACAAATCCAAAGTGCGATACATGATCAGCGCGTCTACTACTTCATCCTCTAGCTTTGCCGCACGCTCAATGCGCCCAATGATCTCAAATCCTAACGACTGCCAAAGGGTAATTGAAGGTATATTGGTTTCAAAGACCAAATTGAACATTACTGCTTCGTAGCCTAGGTTTGCTGCTATCAAGAGCATTGCCTCCCCCATGAACCGCCCAATCCCCTGGCCGCGTAAGGCAGGTTGTACAATAAAACCAGCGTTGCAAATATGGCAACACCGACCGGGAAAGTTTGGTTTTAAATAAAACGCCCCTAATATTTCTTTTGGCTTGTGTGTAACATCCTGACCAGATATCCTGACAACAAAGGCATCCTTACTCAACCAGTAAGCTGAAAATTCTGCCTGAGATAGAGGTTGCTTTTGGGGATAAGTTTTACCTTCAACAATTACAACATTGAGTAATGCTCTTACAACCTCCTGTTCTTGAGGATGCATATAATCTAGTTCCACTAATATCCCATGAACCTATCCCACTAATAATATTTGTGCTATAAAGCTTAAGCTTATTGAGAACTGAAAACGAAAAATTAAGGTTTTCAAGGGCATTTTACGGAACGAAGTAGGTTTTTTTTGAATAGTGGGATAGGTTCATTTTTTAAAACTTTAATTAGGGGGAAAATCATTATGAAGAATTTTTAAATAAAATATTTGTTTAAATATTAAATATGCAAGTTTGAGCTAAAAAATCTTTTCGTGAAGATGTAAAAAGTAGAATAATTGCAATTTTCATTATTGAATTTTACGAGAATCTGAGTAATTAGCAAATGGCGATTTTACACTGTAATTGGTTACTAAAAAATCAAAATGGTTGTTTATTTATTTGGGGGGAAACTTGGCGATCGCCACGAGTGAATTTAGAGTCTAGTGGATCTGGAGATATCCCATTACATCCATTGGCAATGACATCAGTGGAGTTGAGTGAGTGGTTGGTTTCCCAGAACATGGCAATTACCAACTTCATCCAGCAACCTCAAGTTGCGATGGCTACTACTGGGCGAACACGTAAAGCCGCCAGTCCTACCCAGATAATGCCAACGCATTCGCAAATAATTGCGGTGCCAACTTATATCCCAGAAGGCAGTAGCGAAGGAACAGCAGGGATTTTCCCGGTACATTCTGCTAGCTTGGAGCTAGATACAGACTCCCCGCAATATTTGCAACCGTGGCGAGTTGAAGGTTTTTGTCTCAACCCCAGCGAGGCGGTAAAATTTCTCGCTGCTGTTCCCTTAAATGCTGCTAAAGGGGAAGATGCCTTTTTAGGAGGAGATTTACGTTTTTGGTCGCAAGTTTCCCGGTGGAGTTTAGATTTAATCTCGCGGTGTAAGTTTTTACCAACAATTAACCGACAATCAGATGGTGTGTTCGCTACTAAGTGGCAAGTACTTTTAGACAGTGCTGTAGATGGAACCCGTCTAGAAAGATTTTCTACGAATATGCCGTTGGTTTGTCGGACTTATCAGGAGGGACTGGGGACTGGGGAGGAGTTTTCCCAATCCCTACTTTATATAAACTTCCCTACTGAACCTCAAGAATTGTTGCTGGGATTTCTCAACAGTACGATAGATGCCCAAGTGCGCGGGATGGCGGGTTCTCAACCTCCAACTGAAGCTAAGGCGATTGCATCTTTACCATCTGCGGTGCGGCAGTGGTTGCAAGGGTTAACTAGTGCAGTTGGTACAGTTAATGCAGATGCAATTGAAGTGGAACGATTGGAAGCGGCATTGAAGGCTTGGACTATGCCGCTACAATACCAATTAACTCTTAAAACTCTATTTCGCACCTGTTTTCAACTGCGTTCTCCAGAGTCTGGCGAAACAGATTGGACATTGGCGTATTATTTGCAAGCGGCTGATGATCCTGAGTTTTTGGTGGATGCAGCAACTATTTGGAACAATCCAGTTGAACGATTGGTTTATGAAAATCGAACAATTGAGCAACCACAGGAAACATTTTTGCGAGGTTTGGGGCTAGCTTCTCGATTATATCCAGCGATCGCGCCCAGCTTTGAAACCGAATACCCCCAATTTTCTCGTATCACCCCCATGCAAGCTTATGAGTTTATCAAAGCTGTAGCTTGGAGGTTAGAAGACAGTGGTTTGGGAGTAATTTTGCCTCCCAGTTTAGCGAACCGCGAAGGATGGGCGAACCGTTTGGGTTTAAAAATTACTGCCGAAACCCCAAAGAAAAAGCAGGGACGTTTAGGGTTGCAGAGTTTACTGAATTTCCAATGGCAATTGGCAATTGGTGGACAAACTATTTCTAAAGCCGAGTTTGATAAACTTGTGGCTTTAAATAGTCCGCTAGTGGAAATTAACGGCGAGTGGGTGGAATTGCGCTCTCAAGATATTAAGACAGCCCAAACATTTTTTACCACTCGCAAAGACCAAATGGCGCTTTCGCTGGAAGATGCTTTGCGTTTCAGTACAGGGGATACCCAAGTAATTGAAAAGTTACCAGTGGTCAGCTTTGAGGCATCTGGGGCATTGCAAGAGTTGATTGGGGCGTTAAGTAATAATCAAGCGATCGCACCTTTGCCTACACCAGCAGGCTTTAAAGGACAGTTGCGACCTTATCAAGAACGTGGCGCTGCTTGGCTATCCTTCTTGGAACGTTGGGGTTTGGGTGCATGTCTCGCAGACGACATGGGACTCGGCAAAACCGTGCAGTTTATCGCTTTTTTGCTACATCTTAAAGAACAGTATACACTAGAAAATCCAACACTATTAGTTTGTCCAACTTCTGTTTTAGGCAACTGGGAAAGGGAAGTCAATAAATTTGCACCAAGCCTGAAAATTTTGCAATATCACGGTGACAAACGCCCAAAAGGGAAAGCGTTTTTAGAAGCAGTGAAAAAGCACGATTTAATCGTTACTAGCTACTCACTGCTTCATCGAGATATCAAGTCATTGCAAAGTGTCTCTTGGCAGATAATTGTTTTAGACGAAGCCCAGAATGTGAAAAATCCAGAGGCGAAGCAGTCAAAAGCAGTGCGGGAATTAGAAGCGACATTCCGTATTGCATTGACAGGGACACCAGTAGAAAATAGGCTGCAAGAACTATGGTCTATTTTAGATTTTCTCAATCCAGGATATTTAGGCAATAAGCAATTTTTCCAGCGTCGGTTTGCCATGCCAATTGAAAAGTATGGCGATACCGCTTCTTTGACTCAATTACGTTCATTAGTTCAGCCATTTATACTGCGGCGATTGAAAAGCGATCGCGACATCATTCAAGATTTACCAGATAAGCAAGAAATGACTGTATTTTGTGGTTTAACTGGTGAACAAGCCGCACTTTATCAACAAGTTGTAGAACAATCTTTAGTGGAGATAGAATCTGCTGAAGGATTGCAACGTCGGGGGATGATTTTGGCTTTACTGATTAAACTCAAACAAATCTGCAATCACCCAGCACAATACTTGAAACAAGCTACATTAGAGCAACATAATTCAGCAAAACTTCTGCGCCTAGAAGAAATGTTAGAAGAAGTTTTAGCAGAAAGCGATAGAGCTTTAATCTTTACACAATTTGCTGAGTGGGGTAAATTACTTAAACCCTATTTAGAAAAACAGCTAGGGCGAGAAATATTCTTTTTATATGGCAGTACCAGTAAAAAACAACGAGAGGAAATGATCGACCGTTTCCAACACGATCCTCAAGGGCCACCGATTATGATTCTTTCTCTGAAAGCAGGTGGTGTCGGACTGAATTTAACAAGAGCAAATCATGTATTCCACTTTGATAGATGGTGGAATCCAGCCGTGGAAAATCAAGCCACAGACAGAGTATTTCGGATTGGTCAAACCCGAAATGTGCAAGTACATAAATTTGTCTGCACAGGCACTTTAGAAGAAAAAATTCATGACATGATTGAAAGTAAGAAACAACTAGCTGAACAAGTTGTAGGTGCTGGTGAAGAATGGTTGACTGAACTGGATACAGACCAACTTCGCAACTTACTAATACTCGATCGCAGTGCAGTAATTGACGATGATGCAGAATAAGTTCGTAGCGAGTTAGCGCGGTCTTGGGGGTTTCCCTCATGAGCGACTAACGAACCCGAAGGGTAAGAACTTTAGTCCTTAATTTGAGCGCTAAAGCGCTCACTACAAACTTCACAAAATTAATGGGGCAGACCACTAGATTAAATATGCGATATTGAAAAATATCACACCTTCTTCTTTACCCTGTGCCATGATGTCGAATCACTTTGCCCACGGTTATGCATTGTTAATTGGGGTTGGCACAACAGCCGAATCTCGATATTCATTGCCTGTCACAGTTAAAGATGTGCAAGCCCTGAAAACAGTGTTAACCGATCCAAACTTGTGTGCCTATCTGGATGATTCAGAACATATTCGCTTATTGCAGAATCAACAGACAACGCGCAGCGCAATTTTGGATGGATTAACGTGGTTAAAGGAAAAGGCTGCTGCCGATAAAGATGCAACAATTGTAGTTTTTTACTCTGGTCATGGGTGCTTTGATTTATCAAGTCAGTGTTATTATTTGCTGCAACATGACTTTAATTCCACAGACATTGCTAACACCGCCCTATCTGCCCAAGAATTTACTCAAGCTTTGCGGCAGATTCAAGCAAAGCGGTTGTGGGTGGTAATTGATAGTTGTCATGCAGAAGGTATGGCTACTTCTAAAGGCGAACTACCTGCTGATTTTATCGCTACGGCATTGCCCAAGGGCGTAGTCGATGCCTTGAAGCAGGGTGAAGGACGGGCGGTGTTTACGTCCTCCAGAGGCAATCAGGTTTCTTGGATACGTCCTGATGGAACTATGAGTCTGTATACTTATCATCTAATTGAGGCATTGCGGGGAGCGGCTAATCAACCAGGGGATTCCAAAGTTATGCTCTCAAATCTGATCAATCATTTGGGTAAAATCGTTCCAGAGAGCGCCAGAACACAACATCAGGCAGAACAGACTCCGTTTTTTGATACGGCGATGGAAGATTTTCCTATTGCCATGCTGCGGGGAGGGAAGGGATTACCAAGCTCAACCACAGTTCTAGACTTGCAAATTATGACCGATCAACAAGTGGTAACACCTGCATTGGCAAGAGCAAAACGAGCGTTAGCAATTTTAGAAGAACAAGCTACTTCCTTTGGCATTCGTATTCCAGTGGATTTGCAGATTGAATTAGAAGAGAAACGCCGCCAGGTAACTGAATTAGAGTCCCGGCATCAAAGAACAGGATTGGATTAAGCAAATAATATCCGACGATGATTTTTCTCATTCCGAGTTCTGAACACGAACTGCCGAGTTCCGAACACGAGCCGCCGAGTTTTGGGGGATACTGTGAAAGACTAGAGTTCCCCCACAGGCTTTTGATCCCCCCAACCCCCCTTAAAAAGTGGGGCAAGAGAGTTTCTTAAAATCCCCCTTCTTAAGGGGGATTTAGGGGGATCTCCATAGTGTGCAGCGTATTAATATTAGATTTATTTTTTATATAACCTTATGGATAATCAAGAAGCATTACAGCGAACTCTTAACCGCGCTCGTCGTGCCCTCCAGATATTAGAGGAGGAAAAAAAAAGCTAGTTATGGGATTCGAGTTCCAGTAGATTTGCAAATCGAACTAGAAGAAAAACAAAAAGAAGTCACCAGCTTAGAGACGCGATTAAGCCAGTTACAGCGAAAGCGCCCAGAAAGTTTGCCCGATAACCTGCCCCGCTATAACCATGTGTTTGTGGGACGCAAACAAGAAATCGCCCGTTGTTTGGAAGCACTTTCACCAGAGGAACGCGGTTGGGGCGTGGCGATCGATGGTATTGGTGGTATGGGCAAAACGGCGTTAGCGCTGGAGGTAGCACACCTAGCCCGTAAACAAGCCTTGTTTGATGCCTACCTGTTTGTTTCTGCCAAGACTACCTGGCTTTCAGCTGAAGGAGTGCGGGAAGAAACCCTCGCCCTGTCTTCTCTCGATAGCTTCTGCCGGGAATTTGCCAAGGGGTTGGGACAGACAGATATTGTGAAAATGACTGATGCCACAGAACGCCGCCGCGCCCTTCTCGATGCTCTGCGGGGACGGCGCACCCTATTAATTTGGGACAACTTGGAAACGCTTAATGCAGAAGAACGCGATATGATTGCCGAGTTTGTGCGGAAACTGCCCACCCCCAACAAAGCCATCATCACCAGCCGCCGCCGCACAGGGGAAAGCGCTGTCACCATCCGCTTAGATCGTCTCTTAGAGGCAGAAGCGGAGCGGCTGTACCAAGATGTTTTAGCAATTGACAGGGAACTAGGTAACGAGACGGATGTAGCAATTGATTTCAGCAATCTGGGAGGAATTGCGCTATCGCAGGGACAATATGATCGCGCCGAGTCCTACTACAAGGAAGCATTGGCGATCGCTGAAAAGCTGGATTTGAAACAAGAGCAAGCTTATATTTCTGGCAACTTGGGACTTCTAGCCCTTGACCGCGATCGCCCTTCAGAAGCCCGCCCCTGGTACGAGCGTGAGTTAGCCCTAGCGCAAGAACTAGGACGGCAAGACTTAGTGGCTGACGCTAACGAGGGTTTAGCGCAAGTTCTGGAGAAGAAGGAACGCTACACAGAGGCGTTACCGTTAGCACAGGATGCCCTGGAAATCCGAGAGCGCCTGCGCGATCAGCACTTGGATTTTTCGCGCCGATTAGTTGAGCGGTTGCGGCGCAAGGCAGGGATGGAATAATTCGATTTGTGAAAATCGTTAGGCTCAGATCCCCGACTTCTTGGAGAAGTCGGGGATCTTGTTGTTCACGAATGATTTAGGATTGCTATAGTCTGAGGTAACTGTCACAAAACGAGATCAACTCATCTATCCCATAATTTTGAATTCGGAGCGAAGCAACGTGACTTATGACTAATTACACATTACAAGCCAGTCGAGAATGGTGGTCACAACAATGGCTAGATTTACTAGATTCCTATCGGTTTAAAAAGCGTTTAGAACGTGCGAGAAACTATGCTCGCCAGGGAAATGTTCTCAGCATCGAATTTAAAGGTGCAAAAGTATTAGCTAGGGTGCAAGGTAGTGAAGTAGAACCTTATAAAGTTTCCCTTTCCCTTGAACCTTTTAGCGATGAACAGTGGGGTTATGTAATTGAAACCATGTCTCAAAGGGCAATTTTTGCTGCCAAATTACTAGCAGGAGAAATGCCACAAAACATAGAAGAAGTATTTACAGCCAATGGTCTTTCAATATTTCCTTTTACCCTTGGTGATGTCCACAGTAAATGCTCTTGTCCTGATAAAGCAAATCCCTGTAAACACATTGGTGCATTGTACTATCAGTTAGGCGAGCGATTTAGTGAAGACCCCTTTGTACTATTTCAATTGCGGGGACGCACAAAAGAGCAAATTATCAGCGATTTACGCCAATTACGTAATGCCAAGATTAAACCCACTACCACAGAAACGCCCGATATTCAACAGTCAATTCCTAATAACAAATACTCGGTAAAAATTGATTCTTTCTGGCAATACAATGAGCCACTAGAGTCATCTTTGGTAGTGATTGCGCCGTCTACCAGCGAAATGGTATTAGATGTTTTAGGAGCAATACCCCTAGCGAAGGAAGAGGAAAATGCAGTAAATTCAACTTCGAGTGATGTGGTAATGAAGTCTTTGAATACAGTTTACAGAGATATGAGCCAGAAGGCTTTTTTAGAAGCGATGAATGTGGGAGCGAGTTGATACTAATTCGTAATTCGTAATTCGTAATTATGAATTAGGTTGATTGGGTAGTTAAATCTTCACCCATTCGCGCACCGCCTGACGAATTGCGCGTCTGCCATCTGCCCGATTTTGCTCAATCAGTTTCGGCAAGTCCCGAATTTCTAAAGTAGGAAACACTAAACTCTTCTCTGACTCGACATATTCCTCATTTTGCAGGAGATAAATCTTTAATTCACCGGAATCATAAAACCAGAGTTCTGTTACTCCCAGGCGGGCATAAATGGGAAAACGATTCAGAGACTTACTGGTAACATCAATTTCCAGTGCCAAATCAGGCGACGGGTCTTGTCTCAAGTCTAGATCCAATCTACCCCGAATCGCAGCTTCATTCTGAAAATAGAAGCAGTTATCTGACTCTACCCCTGCCATTCGGCTTTCTTGCTTCCAAGTAGTCGAGCCATAACTTTCATAGTCTAAATCCAGCACATCAGCGATTTCTTTGACTAAATCGCCAATTACCTCTTTGTAATGTTCGTGTTCAGGTAAAGGTGTCATAATTTCTAAGGTAGTGCGATCGTAAGCTAACCTTGCTGCCCGATGCTCTCCTAAGTCTTTTAGAAGATTTTCAAACTGTTGCCAGCTAATGTCATAAAGCATTACTCGGTCTGCTCGATTTTTGGCGACTGTCATTGTTACGACCTCCAGAATGTTTTATTGTCCAAACTCAAGCCTAGCCTGTTCTACCAAATTCGCTGTCACAACATCTTGGCCTGCTTCACGAGCCAACTGTTCAATTCTGGCTTTAGCTTGAGAGCGGACAAAAAAGGGAATATTTTGCAATTTTTCTTTAGCTTCAGATGTCCATCCCAAAGCATCAATAAAATTGGAATCGCTCATAGTATTAATTACGTTGGTAAGTCACTCACTTTAATCAAGAGATGACTAATTTTCCTATAAAAAAAGCCCTTGCTTTTATGCAAGAGCCTCTAAATTATTTAATTGTCAGTGATGAAATAAACTTTACAACCTAATCTAGGTCGTCCATGAACATCACTGGCTCAGTTTCACGGTTAATTCCTTTCTCAAAACCACCAGCCGCAGCCCGTGCGCGACCAGCGTGCCACAAGTGACCAACTAAGAAGAAGAATCCTAGTACGAAGTGAGAAGTCGCCAACCAAGCGCGAGGAGATACATAGTTGAACGAGTTAATTTCGGTAGCCACACCACCTACGGAGTTCAAAGAACCCAGAGGAGCGTGGGTCATGTATTCAGCAGCGCGACGAGCTTGCCAAGGCTGAATATCGTTCTTGATTTTTTCGAGGTCAAGACCATTGGGGCCACGTAGAGGCTCCAACCAAGGGCCACGGAAATCCCAGAAGCGCATGGTTTCACCACCGAAGATGATTTCACCAGTTGGAGAGCGCATCAGGTATTTACCCAATCCTGTGGGACCTTGGGCAGAACCGACGTTAGCACCTAAGCGTTGGTCACGAATCAAGAAGGTCAAAGCTTGAGCTTGAGAAGCTTCTGGACCAGTAGGACCGTAAAATTCGCTAGGGTAAACGGTGTTGTTAAACCAAACATAGATGGAGGCAATGAAGCCCATCAACGACAGAGCGCCCAAGCTGTAGGAGAGGTAAGCCTCACCAGACCAGATGGATGCACGACGTGACCAAGCAAAAGGCTTGGTAAGGATGTGAAAAATACCGCCAGCAATACAGATAAAGGCAACCCAGATGTGACCGCCGACCACATCTTCCAAGTTATCGACGCTGACAATCCAGCCTTCGCCACCGAAGGGAGACTTCAGTACATAGCCGAAGATGACTGCTGGGTTCAGTGTCGGATTAGTAATAATCCGAACGTCACCTCCGCCTGGTGCCCAGGTGTCATACAAACCGCCAAAGAACATTGCCTTTAGCACCAACAGCAGCGCACCGCATCCCAAAATAATCAGGTGGAACCCGATGATGTTGGTCATCTTGTTCTTGTCTTTCCAGTCGTAACCAAAGAAAGAAGAGTATTCTTCTAAGGTTTCTGGGCCACGAACGGCATGATAGATACCGCCAAAGCCAAGGACGGCTGAGGAAATTAAGTGGAGTACACCGACAACAAAGTAGGGGAAGGTGTCGATAACTTCACCACCAGCACCAACACCCCAGCCCTGACTGGCGAGGTGAGGTAACAGGATCAAGCCCTGCTCGTACATGGGCTTTTCAGGAATGAAGTGAGCGACTTCAAACAAGGTCATCGCTCCAGCCCAGAATACAATCAAACCAGAGTGGGCAACATGAGCACCCAGTAGTTTGCCAGATAGATTGATTAAACGCGCATTACCAGACCACCAGGCAAAGCCAGTAGATTCTTGGTCGCGTCCAGTGCCGCCTAATATATTTGGTCTATTAGAGAGCGTTACCACGTGGTAATACCTCCTCAGGGAATACAAATTGTTCGTGGGGTTGATCTTGAGGAGCCATCCAAGCGCGGATACCCTCGTTCAGCAAAATGTTTTTGGTATAGAAGGTTTCAAACTCAGGGTCTTCCGCCGCCCGTAATT
>JAESGI010000174.1_pt1 | contig 47664 bp, 39 predicted proteins | sample 9269671 | NCBI WGS metagenome assembly JAESGI01 (sample SAMN14515641, study PRJNA621666) | algae metagenome | isolation source: Nostoc indistinguendum CM1-VF10 and co-occurring heterotrophs from gravelly... | place: USA: Clark Mountains, San Bernardino, California | collected 1998-06-05 | reverse complement strand
TTTGGTATAATTCAGGTAACATTTTCAACAGATAGGTCTTATTGACAATACTGACCTATCTTTTTTTACCATAATTCGCTCAACTTAAGACAGCACAAAGGCTCTCGGGTGCTTGTCCCCCCTTCAGCATCCTGACACAATCTCAGAACAGCAAAATCGAAGTTGAAAAAAAGCATTTAGAACGTACAGCACTCGAACAAATAGCATCAATTTTAGGCTGTCCCCTAGCAGTAATGCTATCTTGGCCGCTTGGTGAAAGTTGGGCAGAAATTATCCCTGGAGTGGTCGAAAATAGTCAATTTGGGATTTTTTCTGATGCATCTATTCCTATCAAGACTGAAGCTTTAATTCAGTGGGCACTTGCTACGGAGAGTTACCTAACTTTGAAGGTAGATAATTTACCCCCGGAAACTCGAAAATGGTTGAGTGTTCCAGATAAAGGTCAAATTTTGGTAATGGCATTACGTACCAATGCTGATTATGAGACTACGGGTGTAGTGTTGTTAGCAGACTATCAAGAGCGTCGCTGGTCAGAACAAAGCCTCAGTGCAACAACAACTCTAATTTCTCAATTAGCTTGGTAGCGTCGTGAAAAGCAAATTACCCGACTTCTAGAGTCTACAACAGAAGAATTACGACAACTCAATTGGTACAAACATCGTCGTTTAGAGGAAATTCAAAGAATAACGGCGCTATCCCTTAAACAAATCCATGATTTGGGTATTCCTGCTAATGAACTCACTCAGATGCGCTACCAACTATTGCTGCGGCAGCTAGATCATACAGCTGCCTCTATGAGTGGAATGCTCAAACTTGAGCATTGGCAGCTACATATCAGTTGGGAAACTATGCCCATAGCCAGTTTACTGAAGCGATCGCTCGAACGCATTGAAAATTTGCTCAAACAACAAAAGCTGTGGATTGGTGTACATGGTTTAGGGCAACAGATTGAGGAGCAATCGCCAAAGAACTCTTCACTCGCCAGAGGTATTCCTATCTCCAACGCTCAATCCGCAATGGCGATCGCAGGTGATATTGTCAAAATTGAGTTAGTTATCCATGAATTATTGATCAATGCCTGTAACTGTTCTCAAAGCGGCGGCAGGATTGATATTTGGTGTCGTCGTTTAGATCCGTCAAAACCCTCAGATGCAAAGCATTCTTCTGCAAAGTTAGGGGCTGATCATCAGACATCGCTAGAACTGTCGATTACATACAACGGTGCGATCGAACCACAGTTATTAACAGAGTTACATGATAATACATCCAAAGATGTGCTTGCTTCCTCCAACCTCGACCAACCGCCAGGTTTACATCTGCTAATCTGCCAAAACCTCATGCAGGAACTAGGAGGAGAGTTGAATTTCTATCAATTACCAGATAATCGGGTAGTTAGCCGTTTACTTTTACCGTTAGTTGGTAATGATTCTTAGTCAGGGCTTACGTAACTGTCATAAGCAATGAGGTTTGGAGAAGCACAAAAAATAATTCTAAAGATAGATGACAACATATTTATTCTCCGAAAATAGCCTCCATTCTTAGCAAACTGGTTATAATTATTTTCCATCTCTCTCAGAAATCAAATTTTCATATACACAGCATTTATATGGGACGTGTTCGTTCTAAATCTGACCTGCCTACAAAAATCTGTCCGGTATGTCAACGTCCTTTCACATGGCGTAAAAAGTGGCAAGATTGTTGGGACGATGTGAAATACTGCTCAGAACGTTGTCGTCGTCACCGTTCTGAAGCGAAAGCTTAAAGGAACTGGGGACTAGGGAATGAATTCTTCCCAATACCCAATCCCTAATCCCTAGTCCCTAATGAAATTAACCGCAACACAGACGCAAATAGCGCAAGAGATTAATGGAGTCACACGTGCAACCTAAATTAATTATTCATGGGGGGGCTGGTAGTTCTCTCCACGGTAAAGGCGGATTGGAAGCGGTGCGCCGATCGCTCCATACAGTAATAGAAGAAGTCTATTCTCTACTATTATGCGGAGCAACTGCCTCTGAGGCGGTGGTGCATGGTTGTCAAATGCTTGAAGATAACCCCCGCTTTAATGCTGGTACTGGTTCAGTACTACAATCTGACGGGCAAATCCGCATGAGTGCTTCCCTGATGGATGGCGCATTAGGGCGGTTTAGTGGTGTGATTAATATCTCGCGGGTGAAAAATCCTATTGAGTTGGCACAATTTTTACAACACTCGCCAGACCGAGTGCTATCAGATTTCGGATCGGCTGAGTTGGCGCGGGAAATGCAAATTCCCAGCTATAACGCTTTAACTGATTTGCGGTTACAAGAGTGGATACAAGAGCGTCAGGATAATTTTAAAAGCGCAATGGCTGGCGTGGTAGCAGAACCCGAACTAGTAGAAACCAGCAATGCCGGACGCGGAACCATCGGTGTGGTAGCTCTAGATGCATCTGGTAGGCTAGCTGCTGGCACTTCTACTGGTGGTAAGGGCTTTGAGCGGATTGGCAGGGTAAGTGATTCTGCCATGCCAGCAGGTAACTATGCTACAAGTAATGCGGGTGTTAGCTGTACTGGCATTGGCGAAGATATCATTGATGAGTGTCTAGCTCCCCGAATTGTAGTACGTGTAACTGATGGGATGTCCCTGAAGGAGGCCATGCAGCGATCCTTTGGAGAAGCCCACCAGAACAAACGGGATTTGGGAGCGATCGCTTTAGATGTCAGTGGAGCGATCGCTTGGGGAAAAACCAGCGAAATCTTACTCGCCGCCTACCATGACGGCGAAAAAATTGGTGACACTTTGGAATGGAATGATAGTGAATTGATTGGCTATTGTTGAATAAATTCTAGCGCCTGAGTTAAGATTTTTTCTTGGTCAAGCATTGCAGCCAATTCTTGGGCTTCATAACGCCCCTTCCTGCGGAACGCTGCGCGAACAAAAGCTTCTAGCGCTGCTCTTTTCAGTGCCACTTGATATCCTTGTTGCAGAATATCGATTAATTCTGCCTGATTCAAGTAATAACCACCAGATTTGCGGCGCTTGTTTATTGGCTTTTCTTGCGCCAAGCTGGTTTCACCACCTGACGACTACGGGCAATTACCAAAGAATCATTAGGCACATCTTCTGTAACAGTGGAACCAGCAGCTACGTAGACATCATCTCCCAAGGTGAGTGGAGCTACTAAAACGCTATTGGAACCAGTCTTAGTGCGATCGCCTATTTTAGTACGGTGTTTCTTCACGCCGTCATAATTTGCAGTAATTGTACCGGCACCGATATTTACTTGATTGCCGACGACGGTATCACCTATATATGACAAATGTGCTGCATTTGTGCGATCGCCTAACTGCGTATTTTTCAATTCCACAAAATTCCCCACACGGCAACCAGCACCCACTTGTACCTGACCGCGCAAATGAGTATAAGGGCCAATTCGGCTTCCCGCCTGCACGGTGCTATTTATTACCACTGAATACTGCACCGTGACATTTTCAGCTAACTGGCTATTTTCAATTAAACTTCCTGGACCAATGTGACTTCCTGTTTGAATCACTGTATTTCCCCGCAGATGAGTTTGGGGTTCAATAATGATATCCGCCTGTAATTCCACGGTTTCATCAATGGTGATGCTTGTGGAATCGATGAGGGTGACACCCGCCAGCATCCATTTTTCCTTAACTCGCCTTTGCAAAATCTCGTAAGCTGTGGCTAGTTGCAGGCGATCGTTGATGCCGAGAATTTCTTGGTAGTCTTCCACATCTACTGCCATAACTTTTCCCACTTGAGTTACAGCATCAGTGAGATAGTATTCTTTTTGAGCATTGTTTGCTTGTAGGTGGGGAAGCACCTTTGCCAAATCTGGCCAACGGAAGCAATAAACTCCAGCGTTAATCCGGTGATTTTCTCTTTGAGCAGCAGTACAATCTTTGTGTTCGACCATTTGCTGCACAATATTTTCATCGTTACAAAAAACTCGCCCGTAGCCTGTGGGGTCGGGTAGGTGCGAGGTGAGAATAGTGGCAGCGTTTTTATTTCGAGTGTGAGTTTGTAACATCTGCTGAAGAGTTTCGCTGCGTATCAACGGTAAATCGCCGTTAAGTATCAGCAAATCACCTGTGTAGTCTTCCAAGTGAGGAAGTAATTGCTGGATGGCATGACCTGTCCCTAGTTGCACAGTCTGTTCGACAAACTCCAAGTTGGGAATTGAATGCATGGCGGCTTGCACTTCCTCGGACTGATACCCTACAATCACGATTCGCCGTGAGGGCGAAAGTGGTTCTACACTTTCGAGAACTCTCTCGACTAGCGATCGCCCACCCAAAGAATGTAAAACCTTGGGTAAGCGTGATTTCATCCGTGTGCCGCGTCCCGCCGCTAAAATTGCTACAACTACCATAATTAGCTATCAGCTATCAATGAAATTATGATTAATGCTGTTGGTACTTTGAAAATGTAGGCTCAAATCTATACCAGCTAATCATAGAAGAGTGAAATATACAATAAACTCCGCAAACTGCTGCATTAATTTGGGATTACGCCAACCGGAATCAGCTTCTTCTTGCATTACTGAAAGTGCTTCTGCTGAAGTAAAAGCTCTTTTATAAGGTCGTTCGCTAGTCAAGGCATCGTAAATATCAATTAGCTGGAATACTTGCGCCAGGTAAGGAATCTCATCTTCCTTGAGTCCATCTGGGTAACCTGAGCCATCCCAGCGTTCGTGGTGATGGCGAATAATGGGAATTACACCCCGCATACTCCGTAGTGGTTGGCAAATTTTTTCTCCAATCAAAACATGCTGCTGCATGATTTTCCAATCTTCCGGGGTGAGTTTACCTTTTTTCAGCAGCACTGCATCGGGAATGCCCACCTTACCAATATCGTGGAGATAACCACCCCACCTCAAATCTCGAATTTGGTAGCGTGAGAGGTTGAGGTATTCACCAAAAACTTGTCCCAGTTTTACCAAGCGTTTACAATGGTTGCCTGTATTGGGATCACGACTTTCAATCGACATGGCAATGGAAAATAGTACTTGTTCAGCATGGTCTAAATCTTCGTTCAGACGCTTCTGCCGCACTAAGGACTTTACACGCGCTGCCAGCTCCACACGATCAAAGGGTTTGGTGAGAAAATCATCTGCCCCAACTTCAATTCCTCGAATACGCGATCGCCTGTCATTTAAGGCCGTTATAAAAATCACTGGGATTAGCCTAGTCTGCTCATCCTGCTTGAGCAATTGGCATACTTGAAATCCATCCATCCCTGGCATCATCACATCCAGCAAAATCAAATCTGGTTGTTTTTGAGTTACCAATCCTATAACAGTGGAACCACTATCCGCCTCAATCACTTCGTATCCTTCCACCCCCAACAGCGCAACAGCAGTCATGCGACTGGCGGCATGATCGTCAACTACTAAAACTTTCGGCGGATCTAAATCAAACCCATTCACTTTAGAACCTTTGGCTTGTAGTGTTCTAAAAACCAATGAATCATCACCACAATTAACATCAACTTTTATCCAAGAAGACACTGCTTGGTTATCTTTAACCATAGGGTCTTCTTGAGATAAGCTTAAAGAATAAGCCTCCACATTATTTTGCGACCCTACAGCACGATTTGAACCGATACTCTTCACTGTGCTAATGGGATTTGACCCACTAACAATTTGTTCTGTAAAGCCTGTATGGTTGGATTTCCATTGAATCACAAAGGGACTCCAAGTTTTTGCACAAGTTAACAGTGTAAGATTTCAAAAACAAATTTAATATTCAACTGTATCTGAGCCAGAGTTTCAATAGGGATTATGCATGATGTCAAGCTGCCAAACTAAGTTTTTCGCAGCGTGTATCTTTTATCTTACGAACAAGGAATATCTTGTTATCAAATTTTTTGCTTCTAATTCCAGTATGATAAATTTGCACAAATATTAAATCAGGCTTTTTACTGAGGTTTTTTTACACAATATTGCCATAGATGGCTAGAATTGCTTGCTTTAGATCAAGCTATAGGGTTTTTATTTCGAAGCATTTATGGTAATCATTAAGTGTACATATTTTTACTTACTCAGTTATTGTAATATCCAAACACTGGCAAGTAGTATGTAAAATTATATACTATTATAGTTCTTATTCATTTACATCAAAAAAACTTGTTACTTGAGTATCTAAGAAGGAAATCAAAATTTTTGGAGAATATGGATAATTTCTCTGAAATTAAGGAGGGAGAAACTAGTACCGCAAGGCGGAAGTCAAAAGTATTATGAAATTGTTTAGGGCTTTTCAATAGTCTGCTTATTTACGCGCTGCTATACTAGTTTGTCGTTGCATTAGCGTTCGCGCAGCATCTCGTAGAGAAGCTTACTGTTGGCGTAGCCTCTCGTAGAGAAGGTATCGCGGCCTAATAGCAATTCTTTGTGAAACTGCACAAAATCAAGCTTAATCAGACTTGTGGCTTAAGCAACTTGTTCAGGAGTAACCTCACAGGTAATCGATATAATTAAAAACTACTTCCCATAAAATCCCTACCTTGTGTTCCCAACAGCCACCTTTTTCGCCAACGGGAGGTAGGTTCGAGTGAAGAGACTTGTTGCTCTTGTTGTCGCCGCATCATTATAACTTCGATTGAATCGCTTAATCCAGGATCGCGATAAGGAATGGCAGCACGGGTTAACAAGTGTTCTTTTTCGACTTGCGAGAGGGGAGTGAGCGCTAAGTGCTGATTTCTGTTAGCGCGGTATTTAGCCCGTACTGAGTGGTCTTTCAACTCAGCACTCCCAGAATGTACTGCCACAGTACCAGGCGATCGCCTTCCTACAGGTGGGGTAGAACCAATTACTAAACCAGCAGACAAAAGTGCTGTGCGTACAGCAGCAGCGCAAGAATAGGTGGCTAATAAACCATCTGAATGTAAACAGAATGATAGTTGTTTAATAAATTCAACAGTCCATAATTGAGGACATTGAGGCGGTGAAAAGGGATCGAGGAAAATTGCATCTGCACAGAAATCCGACTGATGTACTAGCGCAATCGTATTTCTAGCATCGCCAATTAGTAGCTTTGCTTTTAGACAAGGTGTTTGCACTTGATGTTCAAAAGCTAGCTGGGAGAAAATTTCAATATAGTTACAGTTCCAATTGTCGAACAAGTGATGAGCGATCGCAGCTTGTGGAACCCCTGGATTCAGTTCTAAACCAATTACTTCAACATAACAGTTGGGATTCACTGCCCAAATTGTCTGCAAAGCAGCAGCTGTGTTATATCCTAAACCATAACAAACATCCAACAGCCGCACAACAGGTTTTTGCGCGGCTGTAGCCAATTGAGTAGGTTCCACAAACTTGAAAAAACTCTCCTGCCTAGCTCCATAATGGCTGTGAAAGGGTTCACCAAACTCTTGAGAGACAAAGGTGAAGGAACCATCTGCTGTTTGCTTAGGTGTAAAATTCTCTAAGTCTGACATTTTATAAATAAAACTAAATAATGGCTAATGCCCCATGTCCAATTCCCAATTTGTTGTTTCGCCAGCTTGGCTATTTGAACATCTAGAAGATCCGCAAGTCGTGATTGTTGATTGTCGCTTTTCTTTAGCCGATCCAGAACTAGGACAACAACAGTACCAAACAAGCCATATTAAAGGGTCATATTACCTAGATTTAAATCAGGATCTTTCGAGTCCAGTGGGTAAGCATGGTGGGAGACATCCTTTACCTAACCCTAATGATATCGCTAAAAAATTTGCAGCCATTGGGGTAAATTACCAAAAAACTTTAGTTGTAGCTTATGATGATTCGCGTTTTGCCTTTGCAGCTCGTCTATGGTGGCTTTTGCGCTATCTAGGACATGAGCAAGTCGCGGTACTGGATGGAGGCTTGGCTGGATGGCAAAAAGCTGGGTACCCTGTTACGGATGTCGTTTCTCAACCCCGAATGGGTACGTTTGTAGCTCAAGTGCAAACAGAAAAGGTGGTAGATATTACAGCAGTGAAAAGCCGAAAAGATAGCCACGAGGTAGTATTGGTAGATTCAAGAGAAAGCGATCGGTACCGAGGTGAACGAGAGCCAATTGATAAAATTGCCGGACATATTCCTGGTGCAATCAACTATCCTTGGCAAGAAGTTACAGACTCTTCCGGCTACCTACTACCTCAAGAGGAACAACGCCGTCGATGGGAACAACTAGAAACAGCCGCAGAAATCTTGGTTTATTGCGGTTCTGGCGTTACTGCTTGCGTAAATTTGCTTTCTTTAGAATTAGCTGGCATTAATAAGGGTAAACTTTATGCTGGCAGTTGGAGTGATTGGATTTCTTATTTATAGTTATTAGTCATGGGTTTTTAACAAATGACTAATGACAAATTTAAAACTGACCTAATTGCAAACTGTAATTAATACTGAAGAACCAGCCATTAAAATCAATGTTTTCAGCGGTTGAACTACCTAAACTTCTTCCAGCCTGTACATTCAAATTACTGGTATCAGATATTCGGTAATTTAAGTGTCCGAATAGGCGATGAAATTGGTCTTCTCGATCGCGCTGTGTAAAGTCCGAGAAGTTGCCCTGATAGTTAATACCAACCTGGAGAGGCTTTTGCAAGTAGTAGTTCAGAGACACCCAAAAGGTATTGATTATCCGATTACGACTTAGGGGATCAGCAAAATTTACACTCAATTCGTAGAAGCTATCTAGCGTTAATTTCGGAGTTAAGGGATCTCGCCGTCCCAGAGACAATTGCAGGGAGTTCTCATTTAACAAGCGATCGCCTGCTTTGAAGTTATCCGGGCGATCGCTATTGTTGGCATAAAATAACTGTTGATTGCTCCAACTCACTTCTCCAAACATTCGCTGGGATATATGCTGGTAAATACTGAGATTAAATCTTACCTGGTTATAATGGTATTGTGACTGATTTATATAACGAATGAGATTGCCATCAATTGAGCCGTTTAAAAAAGTCTTAGGCCCCAAAGGTAAATATGCAGAGGCTAGTGTTAGTCCAGAAATAATCAAACCATCTTCTATGGGACTATCGTTTGATGAAAAAATATTACTCGCCTGGAAGTAACCTACACGGCCTTGTAGATAGCCTATGGGTTTAAACTTAGGTATTATGGGTTGTTCTATTGGTGGTAGCTGCTGTTCTAGGGGTCGTAACCGCACCCGCAATCCCAATTCGCGATCGCTATCAGACTCAGGGGGTAGTTTTGGCGATCGTAGCAGTTCTATTAGCCTCTCTAGCCTTTGGGAATAATTTATCTCAGGTGCCTCTAATAGTTGCTCTTTTGAGTCTGAAGGAGATATAGGCAAATTACTTGGCTGCAATTCTAACTGTGGAGAATCATTTTGCTTTTGAGTATTTTCAGGTTCTTCAGTTTGACCTGGGGTTTGAGCCGTTTCTGGTGTTTGCTGTCTCAGATTCAACGGCATCTGAGAGCCTAAAGGATGCGACTCACCGGAATCCTTGCACAAAGAGTTAATTGCCTCTTGCTCCAAATTCTCACATAGCTGCCGATAAGTTACGTGTGTGCTTGCTAAATTTTTAGGATACCAGATATCTGTAGTTGCAGATTCTGTCGCATCCACTCTAATGCAACACCAGCTTCCATCACTGGATGCTAACAAAATACAAAAAAACAAATTTTTCCAGTTTTTGAGTCGCATCTGGTTAGATCGCATTGATCGCATTTGGCAAATGTAGACCCACAAGTTGCATCAGAAGTTCCGCTTCAGAATATACAATTGAGTACATCTGTTTTAGCTTTGTAGGTATATACTGAAACTACAAATTAAAATTGCTGCTTTTCGGATTTTTTCTCAGATTGTTTTGCAAAGCTGAAATGCCCCGATAGCATTTATCCTAAAATTTAGTGAAATATAGCCATTGAGTAATTCCACAACGAATCCCTAACAACATATCGTCTTGCATAACTGATGACCCTGTGGCTGATATGATTAAAAAGGATTATATGTAAGGGACTCCTTATTTAATTGTTTATATCAAATACTAAGTTTTAAATCTACTACAGGTGTTATTGCACACAATGTCAGTTTCAGCATAAAAAATTAAATAAACTAAATACGTATAGAAATCAAATCGGATTCCTGAAAATAATTGCGTAGCGAAGGAGCAGGAAATAGGAAAAAAAAGAATAGATATATGCTGAGTTGTTTGAAAAATCAAATATGAGCCATATAGTTGATTTGTTATCTATTTTATGTGTTAAATACAAACTAAAATTCCAACTACATTTGCTTAAAAAAACTCTGGAACAATTAAGATTAGCTTAAATATTCTATTTTTTTGATGTTAGTGAAAGCTCAAAAATTATCAAAATATGCTTTATAAATCGTTTCCACTATTAGTTATTGGTTTATGGGGAGTTATAGTACTGCCTTGGCCAAATCGGGTAAGTGCCATAACTCCTTTAACACGAGCAGAGATTCAGGATCTCCGCAACATGGTACAACTGATACCCAAAGATAAACTGAAGAAACGTCCTGCACGTAAATTAGATGCAATGACTCCTGGGGATCGGCTGTCAACTGGTCGAGCTTCTCTAGCAGATTTGCGTTTCAATGATGGCTCTTTGGCACGAGTTGGAGAACAGGCGTTATTTCAATTTTTGCCGAAGACTCGTGACTTTAAACTGTCAAATGGAACTGTGTTGCTACTCATCCCACCAGGAAAAGGGCGAACACGCATACAGACACCAAATGCAGCAGCAGCAATTCGTGGTTCAGCATTATTTGTACGCTACGACCAAAAAACAGACACCACGATTGTGGGTGCGCTGACAAATAGTGGTATTGAAGTTTCTAATAAAGAAGCTTCTGAAACTCAAGTCCTAGAAGCAGGACAAATGGTAATTATAATTAAAGGGAAATTTCAAAGGTTATATGATTTTGATCTGAGAAATTTTTATGAAACGAGCCAATTGGTTCGGGAACTTGATTTGAACAGGCAAAGTCCTGTGCCTACACCTGATCCTGCAATCACCAGTGTTCAAGCCGAAACTGCTGCGGCTTTAGAAGCACAGCCACCGATAAAAGGCGAAGGAGTAATTGAAAACCCCTCTTTTGTGCGGCTAACTCCTAGCCCTTCAAATTCGCCTAGTAGTAATGAAACCTTAACAACACCTCAAAACTCCTCAACGAAAAATCCGACAAATAAAAATTCACAAAATAACACATCACCAGCCACCTCAACTAAGACAACACCCGTAACCCCAACTGACCCAGCACCTGTAACCCCAACTGACCCAGCACCTGTAACCCCAACTGACCCAGCACCTGTAACCCCAACTGACCCAGCACCTGTAACCCCAACTGACCCAGCACCTGTAACCCCAACTGACCCAGCACCCGTAACCCCAACTGACCCAGCACCCGTAACTCCAACTGACCCAGCACCCGTAACTCCAACTGACCCAGCACCTGTAACCCCAACTGACCCAGCACCTGTAACCCCAATTGACCCAGCACCCGTAACCCCAATTGACCCAGCACCCGTAACCCCGATTGACCCAGCACCCGTAACCCCGATTGACCCAGCACCCGTAACCCCAACTGCCTCTCCAAGCACATAAACTGCTAATGGGGGTACAAAATGCTCTGCAAACACCGAACGTGGTTCATTTTGTCATAATTTTATGTAAGGAATGTGGATTAAATAAAATCCAAAATTATGACATCTTTGGCTTGGCAGTGTAATTCCATCGCGGCACATAATCATCAAAGACAATTCCATCGTTTGTTTTAAATCCTCTGTGATTTTAAGACCCGTTTTATAGGCCTTCTCCAAAACAGTGGCAAACACCGTAATATCATGTCCGCTTAAAGACTTATCATGAAGGCCGCAGAGAGCAGGGGGAAAAAGGACTTTCCGGTTTTTGCACAGATGTTGGAATCATAAACTAATTAACCGGACATGATGTAAGACCTGTTTGCATCTTCGTTTTTGACAATCTCGACCAAATCGAAAATCACGCCTTAGATTAGCACGGGGAACATGGGGAAATAGACGATGCTCAATCGAGTTGCATTTGGTTGGAGGTGTAGGGGGGATAGTGAGCAATGCGAATTTCAATCCCCAACTCATTGACTAGAGTTTGCAAATCCTGTTTAAACAAATATTCTCGAGAGCTATTACTGCCTCTACAGCAACCACAGCAACCACAGCAAAAAGTGATATTCCCTACGACTAGAGAACATCGGCTAACGCTAGATTAAATCAAGGATAGGACTTACACAGGCTTCACCGGATATCCTTGTATAGAGTTCAATGACATTCTGTGTGTAAGTTCCCAGGAACTAACTTATTGCTAGAGAGAACATAAATTTATGACTTTTGATTACGACCTGTTTGTAATTGGTGCCGGTTCTGGAGGTTTGGCGGCTTCCAAACGGGCGGCTAGCTATGGGGCAAAAGTAGCGATCGCAGAAAATGATTTAGTTGGCGGTACTTGTGTAATTCGCGGTTGTGTGCCTAAAAAATTCATGGTCTACGCCTCTCATTTCCCTGCACTCTTTAGTGATGCCGCAGGCTATGGCTGGAAAGTGGGTAATGCTGAGTTGGACTGGGAACATTTCATTACATCTATAGATAAGGAAGTTCGGCGACTGTCGCAACTACACATCAGCTTTTTAGAAAAAGCCGGAGTAGAACTAATTTCTGGTCGCGCCGCATTGGTAGACCCCCATACAATAGAAGTGGATGGACGTAAAGTTACAGCAGATAAAATTTTAATTGCTGTTGGTGGGCGTCCCATCAAACCAGATTTACCAGGGATGGAATATGGCATTACCTCTAACGAAATCTTTCATCTAAAAGAACAACCAAAACACATTGTCATTCTTGGCGCTGGTTATATTGGCACAGAATTTGCTTGTATCATGCGTGGCTTGGGTTCTGAGGTGACGCAAATTACCAGAGGTGAAAAGATTTTGAAGGGGTTTGATGAGGACATCCGTACAGAAATTGAAGAGGGGATGACGAACCACGGAATTCGACTGATTAAGAATAATGTGGTAAAAACAATTGAACGCGGGTCGGAAGGTTTTAAACTGACTTTATCAGGGGAAGACCAAGAACCAGTTATTGCCGATGTGTTTTTAGTAGCAACTGGTCGAACTCCCAATGTAGATGGACTAGGTTTAGAAAACGCTGGGATTGATGTTGTTGATAGTTCTATAGAAGGACCAGGATACAGTACCACAAATGCGATCGCCGTCAATGAATATAGTCAAACTAGTCAATCGAATATCTTTGCCGTTGGCGATGTCACTGACCGAATCAATTTAACTCCCGTAGCCATTGGCGAGGGACGAGCCTTTGCAGATAGTGAATTCGGCAATAACCGCCGCGAATTCAGTCACGAAACTGTTCCAACAGCCATATTTTCTACTCCAGAAGCCGCTACAGTAGGCTGGACAGAAGCCGAAGCACGGGAAAAACTCGGTGATGCCGTCAAAATTTTTCGCACTCGCTTTCGCCCCATGTACCATAGTTTGACTGGTAAGCAAGAAAAGACAATGATGAAGTTGGTGGTTGATAGCAACACTGACAAAGTGCTGGGCGCTCACATGGTGGGTGATAACGCAGCTGAAATCATTCAAGGTGTAGCGATCGCTGTGAAGATGGGCGCAACTAAAAAAGACTTTGATGCTACTGTTGGTATCCATCCCTCCGCAGCCGAAGAATTTGTCACAATGCGATAACTAAGTCATTTGTCATTTGTCTTTTGAAATCACAATTGACAAATGACGACCTTAACGAGAAGACTTTGATGCCCACCCAGTATATCTACTTGCACGGCTTCGCCTCCAGTCCTAATTCTGTCAAAGCGTGGGATATTGGCGATCGCTTTGCTCAAATTCAAACAAAGCTAAAAATTCCCGATCTAAATGCTGGCGATTTTTCCCAGTTGACAATCACTCGTCAAATTACTCAAGTTACCGCAGAATTCAGTAATAATTCTACGCCAGTAACACTCATTGGCTCAAGTTTAGGCGGCTTAACCGCTGCCCACTTGGGACAGCAAAATTTACAAGTACAAAAGTTGGTGCTGCTAGCACCAGCTTTTGGATTTTTATCCCATTGGTTACCCAAGCTAGGCGATGAAGAAGTACAACGGTGGCAGCAAGAAAAATATATCATGGTCTACCACTATGGGAAGGAGCAAAAGCTTCCCTTAAGTTACAATTTCGTTACAGATGCTGCCCAATACCAAGAGGAGTTTTTGCAACGTCCTATCTCCACTCTGATTTTGCATGGGAAAAAGGATGAAGTTATTCCTATCGAAGCCAGCCGTAACTTTCGGTATTCGCGTCCTTGGGTGGAGTTAGTCGAACTTAATAGCGATCACGGTTTAGGTAATGTTATGGAAGAAATTTGGCAGGCAATTCGCCTCTTTTGCCAATTACCTTGAAGTTGTAAAATATTAAATCACATAACTAATATTTTTGGCGTTGCTGAATCATGGGATGATTTCGCCCAATTTAGAACGAATTACCAATAGTTTCACCCGCCAATTCATCCCGCATTTATGCAACGCCTAATATTTTTAGTCATTTCTTTAGTTAGTAATGACCAATTACCAATTACCAATTACCAATTACCAATGACTAATGACCAATGACTAATGACTAAAATTATGCTTCCATTTATCCGGTCAGATTTAACCCAATTTACCGCATACAAACCTCACCCCAGCAGCGATACAGCCGAATCTGTCCCAGCGCAATTTGATCGGCTAGATACAAATGAAAGCCCCCATGATTTACCACCTGAGTTAAAAGAGAAGCTGGCGTGGACGTATCAGCAAGTAATTGAAACAAATCGTTATCCTGATGGTGGACATGAGACACTTAAAGATGCGATCGCCCAATACGTCAATGAATCAGCCGCCATCTCGCTATCTAATACTGCTGCCAATATTTCTGTTGGAAACGGATCAGATGAGTTGATCCGTTCTTTATTAATTGCCACCTGTCTAGGAGGAGAAGGTTCAATTCTAGTTGCCAATCCCACTTTCTCTATGTACGGAATTTTGGCACAAACTTTAGGTATTCCTGTAGTGGCGGTGGGTAGAAATGAAACAAATTTTGAAATTGACTTAAAAGCTGCACAGGCTGCGATCGAACAAACTCAAAATCCCCCCATTCGCGTAGTTTTCGTAGTGCATCCCAATTCTCCCACTGCCAATAGCTTAACTGCGGCAGAGTTGGCATGGTTAAGAAGTTTGAATGAGCATATTTTGGTAGTAATTGATGAAGCTTATTTTGAATTCAGTCAAACCACCTTAGTAGGTGAATTAGCACAGCGCCCCAATTGGGTGATATTACGCACTTTTTCTAAAGCCTTCCGATTGGCATCTCTCCGTGTTGGCTATTGCGTAGCTCATCCCGAAGCGATCGCCATTTTAGAAAAAGTTCGCTTACCCTATAATCTCCCCAGCTTTTCCATAGCAGCAGCATTAGTTGCTTTACAAAACCGCACACTCTTGCTGGAGTCGATTCCCCAAACCCTGAGTGAAAGAGCCAAACTCATCGAAATTTTATCTCAGCAACCAGAACTACAAGTTACCGCAAGCGCTGCTAATTTTATTTACCTGCGTCTTAAACCAAATAGCTTTAATTCACAAGATGCTGCGTTAAAAACTTTCCACCAGAAACTTAGAACACTTGGCACCCTTGTGCGACACATTAGCGGAGGATTACGAATTACTGTAGGAACAATAGAGGAAAACGCCCGCACGATTAATCGAGTAAAAGCTGTTTTGGCAAATTTGGAATTTTAGTAATTTACTCAGTAATTAAATCGACTGTCCATCTCACTGCCCAAACGGCGTACTACTCCTACTGTTTGTGGCAGCACACCTACTAAAAGAGCAAAAGCAGCATCCGGCAAAAGAGCCACTATTTGTGGTGGAAAGTATTGTTCAAATTGATCGAGAATTTTCTGAACTCGCTGTCCAGCCACAGGATTTTCTGTAATTTGTTTGATCAATCGAATCCACTGCCGCCTAATTAAGTAAGCCTTCTGGCGTTCTTCATTAGATTCGGGAGTTAATAAAGACAGATTACCTATGGGCAGTGCCTTTTGGCAATCACAATCGTAATCTCCACCTACAGCAGCCCCAGGCCCAGCAAACTCTGCATGGTAGCGTTTAAAGAGGATTAATCCATTTCGTCTACGACTATTAACGATGAAAACTTCTCCACTGTGTAAACGTGTAAGGATATCCGAGCCTTGCGATTGCTCAGTTCCATCTGGCATGACAAGAGAGTCAAGGAAAGTAGTTTCAGGGTAACAGGTTGATACCATAGAGGTTTGATAGCGCCGATGCTGTTCGCTATCCATGTTTTTTAAACTTTCAACGATTTTGGTAGTAATATGCACTTCAAAACAGAACTAGCTGTTATGTCAAATCAGGTTTTTGAATTCTTTATATTATCAAGAATCATTTGGCCAATTTTACTAAGATAGTAATAAATAGGCATTGTTTAGTAATTGAGTAATCATATTTTATGAGATATAGCTAGATTTGTCTTCCAATTTCGAGAGTGTTTTCTTAAAGTTTTTATAAAGATGAATATCTTAATTAAAAAGTTCTTATGAGCTATTGCTAATTTTTTAAGGACAATTTTACTAGCTATTCTCATTATAATTTATTTATTTAGATATATAAAATACTCTAAGATTTTTTACTTAATTACAAATATAAAAATACAGAATTTAATAATATTTAACCATTTAAGATAAGTTTTTGAGAGTTATAGTTTTATTAATATGTCGAATAAGAATATCCAGAAAAAGTCAAAAAAAATATTTTTAAAATAATTATCGAAACTTAAACTTATATAACTATTTAGGTATATTTAGCTTATATTATAGTGTTTCCTAAGCAATTAAGGTACGCCTAATCTTTTCTAACAAAATCAACAGCTGGAAAAAGTTACCTTACCCGGTCAAGAACCGCTATCGCTGAGTTTTTGTTAGGTTAGTTTGTGCTTTGGTTGTCGATATTGGTCATAGATCGTCTCTAAAGTAATTACAATATTAAATATAAATAATTGCCAAAATACAACTCAAATAGTGGAATCAGCACTTAGATGCTTATGCAATAACATTTGGCTTGAGCGTCTTAGGAAAAATTTATTCCAATTAGATTCAACTTTATGCACCCGATATCCCATCTTGAAGTAAAGTTGCCTTGCTTGATGGTTATTTTCTAAAACGTGGAGATATAAATCTTGAAATCCCCACTCACGAGCAACTTTTTCACAGCTAGTCAGTAAACCTGAAGCTACACCATGCCTACGGTATTGTGGGTGAACAGCTAAATTGGATAAGTAAGGAAAAGCCATGCCAACCTGGCTCCAGGAATCACTGTAACGTACACCCAGTTCTACACTTCCCACTAAGTTATTAGCCGTACCACTAGTAGCTTCAAAGGCAACTAAACAAATATGACGTGACGGAGGTGATGCCATCCGATGCCTTAAGTCTTCATAAATACCCAAACGTAGTAATGGAAAAGCCCATCCCCATATACCTTGTTGGGAGTGAAAACTTTCAGCAATAATTTGAGAAATACCAATCAAATCAGCAGGTGTAGCTGTACGAATTTGAAATTGGCAGCAAGCTGGATCGATTGGCTTTTGCTGGTATGAATGAAAAAACCGATATTTCAAGGTTAGTTTAGTATTGATTTTATTCAACGGAAATTTTTTAAATATTCTCAGACACCATTTAAACTGAAGAAAAAATTTACATTTGCCCTAGGGATTGAACTGACCTAAGATTGGTAATTCGCTTTTCCTTGTAGAGCATACAAAGTTTTACACTTTATTCTGGAGCTTTATAGTCGGCATTTTTGAAAAGGTTTTAGGAGTGATAGCTTCATCAAACTACAATCTTAAATTCAGTAGGTTCAGGTGTATCGCTTGGTTTAGGTAACGAGGATATCAGTATCTTTATCAGAAAAACATCTGCAAAGTCTTACAGGTTTAGGTGAATGGGTAAATAAATAGCATAACCTGTCCGTAGGCATTACCTACAAAATTGTTAAGTAAGTACATTACCAAGAAACTATAGTTACAAACCACCTTTGATTGCAGTACTGAACTTGTTTATGCAATTACCGCTACAGTAACAGGACTGTAATACTAGGTCATAGTAACAGGGTCTATAAGTGCTAGGGAACAATCTGCAAGATTCCTAATCCCTAACTTCTTAACTCTACACTTGTCTTAATGATAGTTCTGATTGCTAAATTAGAAAGAGGTATTTGTCTAATAGTATACTTTGGCTTTAAATCTTATTGTTTTAATATTTCTGACTCTACCATGACTACCATAAATAAAATTTACCTGCAAGTGTTAGTACAACTGTTGCGGAGGGAAAACTTAATATGCAGCTTCATCTGGATTTTTCAGCTAGCTATGAGCCCTGTATGTACTATCAGACATTGCTTACAGGAGGTGAAGTTAAATTTGGCAAGCAAGCATCGGCTCTGTAACCCTAAAACTGACAATGAAAGCAATTACACTGCACCAAAGCAAACGGTAATAGGCATAAGCCATTGAGACGAATTACTGTGAGTAAACGCTCCTACACTCAGCAGTCATGTAGCCAAAGAGCCTTAGTGGTCGAAATGCTCTGCTCTTACCTGACTCAGAAAAATTCTTACCTGATCAGATTATTCTTTATCCGACTGCCGTTGCAGCAGGAAAGCGGTGCATGAAACCCCAAGCAAACAGTAAGCCTAAAATTTTGGTTGTCGATGATGAACCAGACAACCTTGACTTGCTTTACCGCACTTTCTATCGCGACTATAAGGTGCTAAGGGCTAACTCTGGCCCTGCGGCACTCGATCTGCTGGCTCAAGAGGGAGAGGTCTCAGTGATCATTTCCGATCAGCGGATGCCGATGATGAGCGGTACAGAATTTTTGAGCCTGACAGCAACTCAATATCCAGATATTATCAGGATTATTTTAACTGGCTACACCGATGTCGAAGACCTGGTGGAAGCTATCAACGCTGGTAAGGTATTTAAATATGTCACTAAACCGTGGGAAGCTGAGGAACTCAAAGCAGTGGTACGCCAAGCTTTGGATACTCACAATGTTCTCAAAGCTCGCACCCGCGAACTTACCCGCACACTTCGGCAAGAATCGCTGCTGAATACTGTCACAAATACAATTCGCAGTGCTTTAGACTATCGCCAAATTTTGCAGGCAATTGTGGATACAGTGGGTCATATGTTGGAAGTGGATGTTTGCCTGTTGCGTCCCTTCCAAGATGAGCAGTTAGCGGATAAAGGATTCATTTATCAGAAGGCTCTTTCTGAAGAAGCAGAGGTGCAGACAAATAGTTCTTCTGCTATGCCCCTCTCACCCTCTACCCCTTTGCCTCTTTTGGCTCAAACTGTGTGGGAAACCCGTGAAGTTCAGGTGATTCACGATGTAACCGATGATGAGCGCATTCACGGTAATACTCCCGAACTGCGCCAACGTGGGGCAGCTTTTACTGCCGCTAACATTTGCTCTAGTTTAGTGGTGCCATTGATCTGCCAACAAGAACTGATGGCAGTGCTGGCGCTGCATCAGTGTTCTCTACCTCGCTTGTGGGAGGAGGATGAGGTGCAGCTAGTGTTGATGGTGGCGGATCAGGCAGCTTTAGCTTTGTCTCAAGCTTATGCTTACGAACAAGTACGTGCCCTTGCCAAGCGAGAAGCCTTAATTAATACAATTACTAGCGCGATTCGCTCTAGCTTAGATCCCCAAGATATTTTTGCGGCGATCACCCAGCAATTGGGACAAGCCTTACAAGTTGATGGCTGCGTCCTATCCTTGTGGACAGAGGAAGATGAGTTTGTCGAGTGTGTAGGCTTGTATGACAGTTTTCAACATTCAGAAAATTTGCGTAGGGACAGCCCAACCCAAGCATCGCCATACTCAGACAATAATTCTAGTAAGAATAATCACCTATTGTCACCGAGATTACCCTATTCTCAAGCATCTATACAGGAAAATCCAATCCTCCAACAAATGCTACAGACACATGAACCTGTAGTAATTAGTAATGTGAGCCATTCTCCCTCAAATGTGCAGGGTTTTGATTTGCCGTTAAAAATGCCAGCGCGATCGCTAATGGTTGTGCCATTATTGGCTGACGGTAAATGTATCGGTAGTATTACTTTACATGAAGGTAAAAAAGTACGCCAATGGTTGTCATCTGATATTGATTTGGCGAAAGCAGTAGCAGCTCAAGCAGCGATCGCAGTACAGCAGTCGCACCTGTATCAAAAAACTCGCCAACAAGCTGAACGCTTACTAGAGTTAGACAAACAAAAAACCGAATTTTTCCAAAATATCTCCCATGAGTTTCGCACACCCATCACCTTGATTCAAGGGCCTTTAGAGTCGGCGGTGGCGGCTGGTGAAGGATTATCTTACTCCCAAAGTGCGATCGCTCTGCGTAACTCCCGCCGTTTACTGCGATTGGTAAATCAACTCTTGGATCTACAACGTCTAGACGCGGGGAGAATGCAGCCTAGTTTCCGCCCTTGCAATATAGTCGAATTTGTCAGCCAAATTGTTGAGTCTTTTCGTCCCTACTGTGAGAAAAAAGGACTGCACCTTGTCACCCAGTTAGATGAATGTTCTACAGTGTACTTGGATATGGAGAAATTTGACAAGGTGGTTTACAACCTCCTGTCAAATGCCATGAAGTTTACTCCCGAAGGTGGCACGATCAGTGTCAGGCTAAAATCTGAACATGATCGTTGCATATTGCAGGTAAAAGATACTGGGATTGGCATTGTTAAAGAACAAATTCCCCACCTATTTGAGCGTTTCCGCCAAGCTGAAGGTTCCGCAAACCGATCTTATGAAGGCAGTGGTTTGGGTTTAGCTTTAGTTAAAGAACTAGTAGAATTACATGGTGGCCAAGTCACTGTGGAATCAGTTTACGGCGAAGGCACTACCTTTAGTTTATGGCTTGTGATTGGAAATACTCATTTACCCGCACAGCAATTACTAGAAACAGCTACTGAACTGAATACGAGCCGCGCTAGCGTAGAATTGGCTGATTTAGAACTGGTAGACTCAACAATAGACAATATTGAAGATATTACAATAAATTTCTCCTCTAATATTGATACTCAAAACTCAGCGCTTAAAACTCAGCACTCAATTTTAGTTGTAGATGACAACCCGGATTTACGAACCTATGTATCTGAAATTTTCCGTCGCAACGGCTATCATGTACGCACAGCTCGTAATGGTTATGAAGGGCATAGTGTAGCTAAGGAAATTATACCCAGTTTGATTGTGACTGACTTAATGATGCCCTTGGTGAGTGGACTTGAAATGATTCAGATGATCCGCCATGAGGAGAAGTTGAAAGGAACACCAATCATTCTGTTGACTGCAAAAATTGACGAAGAAACCCGCATCGAAGGTACAGAACATGGGGCAGATGCTTATTTAGCAAAACCATTCAATGATCGGGAACTCTTGGCGGAAGTTCGGAATCTTTTAGCATTGAAAGAAAATGAACGGCGAATCGTGGAGTTAAATACTTATCTAACAGAATCGGTGTTAAAGCGCTTTTTGCCGGCTGTATTAGTTCAAAAAGCCGCAACCGGAGATTTAACGTTAGATTTGCGCCCAGAACCACGCTTAATTACAGTTTTGTTTAGTGACATCGTAGGTTTTACACAGTTAGCAAATACTCTTAGATCGCGGCGAGTAGCAGAATTGCTAAATGAATATTTAGAAGCCATGACCAAGGTTGTATTTGCCAATGGCGGCACTGTAGATAAATTTATGGGAGATGCTATCTTAGCTTTATACGGAGCGCCGGAAGAACTAACCCCCAATGAACAAGTACGTCGTGCCATCAATACAGCAAGAGCAATGCACCGCTCACTAGCTGACTTGAACCAGCGCTGGCAAAACCAAGGTGTATTCGATGGGGACAAACTTACTAGCGTCCAGTTCCGGTGCGGTATCCACCAAGGTACTGCTGTTGTGGGGATGTTTGGTAGCGCTGAACGTGCCGATTATACTGCCATTGGGCCAAGTGTGAATATTGCTGCAAGGTTGCAAGCTGCTGCTGTTCCCGGTACTATCCTAGTTTCTGCTGCTGTGGCAGATTATTTGCAAGAAGGAGAAATTACTAAAGGTAGTCCGCTAGAACTTAAAGGAGTAGATGAAACAGTTTTGACTTTCGCTGTTACACCAGAGCTAATTGTTAATCGCTAAAATTTAGACTGGTATTTTAAAGCATTACCAATGAGTAAGAGTGCCTAATGATATCCAGTTTATATAATATGACACCATCAATTGCAGATAAAACTCCAATTCCAGCCCAAGTCTGGAGGCGACACACTGATCAACCAGGTTTGTGGATTTCTGTCGTTATAGGTTCAGTCTGTCTGCACTTGCTGGCTTTCTGGCTGATGCGCTCATCTAATGCATTTAGTCTCTGGTTTCCTCAGCAAAGTCAATCTGCTGTTCCCATTGAATTGATAGACATTGCTCCTACAAAAAAATCGACAGCTAGAAAAGTTTCACCAAAGCCAGTATCCTCAACTAAAAAGTCTGTACCACCACGTTTACCACAAACAGCACGAACTACGCCCAAAAATCAGGATTTGGGCGCAATAAATTCTGCTGATAATCTCCAGCCAAAAAGCCAAATTTACGCCTCTAAACCTAGTAGTCAACCCTTTAGGCAACAGAGAGTTTCTACGCCGACACCTACAACTACGACTACAGCCACACCGAAACCCACGCCGACGCCAACATCGACACCAACCCCTATACCGAAATCTACACCTACAGCCACATCGACACCGGCCTCAACAGTTCCAGTTGGTAATCTACCTTGGAACCGCCGTCAAGAAATTAAACTGGGAAGGGGAACGGCTCTACCAACAGGTATTCCATCAAATCCACCAGTTTCGGAAGCTGAAAATAGAGAGGCTCAAACTCCATCAACTCCAAGTAGAGAAACTCCATCAACTGCGAGTGGAGAAACTCTATCAACTCCAAGTAGGGAAACTCCATCAACTCCAAGTGGAGAAACTCCATCAACTCCAAGTAGAGAAACTCCACCAACTCCAAGTAGAGAAACTCCACCAACCCCTACTGGGGGAGCATCGGTAGCGATAGTAGCTCCTTTGCTTAGAGATGAAGTGAGTAACTTAACACAATCAGGAAGATTAAGACAAGATGCTTTACCCGACGTTATCGCTTTATACAGGGGAAGCAACTCCAAACAATTGGATTCAAGTTTTCTCCCTCGCGATTCCGAAGTTAAGCCTGCACAGATCCTTGCTAGCTTAATAATTGATCGCAATGGCAATTTTCAACAGGCTCAAGTTATAGAAATAGAACCGACAACACTACAAAGTGAAAAAAGCACATATGAGCAACTTCTCAACGACGTTTTCAAAACTGAAAACTTTCTTGCTGCTCACAACAACGATGGCACAAAACCAGATTTGAGTAATTTATTTGTACGAATCAAAATCCAGCCTGCTAATTCCAACTAAATGCTTGAATTTTTCCGAAAACTATGTTATATTTATAGGGTTGGAGATTTGCGGGCGTAGTTTAGTGGTAAAACTATAGCCTTCCAAGCTATTAATGCGGGTTCGATTCCCGCCGCCCGCTTAAAAAAAAACTCTCAAATGCACTATTACAGCAACATTTAACAGATAAGGTACTTGAGAAAATTACTAGAGGTAGGTACACTTCCTCGACTGTTTACTACTAGTGCAAGAAGTTAGTCTGGGTTTGATAAAATAAAGACTTATTTTTAACTGTTTATTTTATGGAGTGCCTACTCTGTAGTTATCACAAAACTTACAGATAGATAGATAACAAATAGCAAGCCAATACTACTATTGATCTGTCTGTAAGCGATCGCCAACTTTGACAAACAAATAAAAAACTAGAGGAATATCGTACAGCTTTAATTTTCGAGTATTCCTCATTGCTCTAATATCAACAACTTAAAATATTTCTTTATCCAAATTTGCCACTGACGTAATCTCGGGTGTCTTCCTGTTGAGGATTGTTGAAAATATTCTCTGTCAAGTTGTATTCAACCAGATATCCCATTTTGCTGCCCGTTTCTGTCGCCTGTGCATTGAAAAAAGCTGTCATATCTGATACCCGCGCTGCTTGTTGCATATTGTGGGTAACAATAATAATGGTATATTGCGACTTCAGTTCTTGAAGTAATTCTTCAACCCGCAAAGTTGAAATTGGGTCAAGAGCAGAGCAGGGTTCATCCATTAGCAAAACCTCTGGTTGAATTGCGAGGGCGCGAGCAATGCACAAGCGTTGCTGTTGACCACCAGATATAGATAAACCACTTTGTTTGAGTTTGTGCTTAACTTCATCCCATAAAGCAGCTTGCCGCAAACTCCGCTCTACCAATTCATCCATATCACCTCGATAACCGTTAATCCGTGCTCCAAAGGCGATATTTTCATAAATTGACTTTGGAAAGGGGTTAGGCTTTTGAAAAACCATACCAACCCGACGGCGCAATTCTACTGTATCAATTCTTTTGTCATAAATATCGGTTTCACCAAAGGTAATTCTTCCTTCAATATGTGCGCCAGGAATCAAATCATTTAAACGGTTAAAGCACCTTAGCACAGTGCTTTTACCGCACCCAGAAGGACCAATAAGAGCAGTAATTTTGTTTTTGCCAATATTTAGGTTAACATCACGAACTGCTTTGAAATTACCATAGAAAACAGATAATTGTTCAGCTTGTAAAATATTTTCGGAAGTGGCAGTTTTTGACCTTGATACCATACAAAAATTTCAGGTTAATGCTGAAAATCTAAATTTAAATGAAGTTGATTTATTTAGCGTGACTGCTGGAATTTATTGCGTAAAAATATTGCTGTTGAATTCATTAACAAAAGCACGAGCATCAAAACAATAATGCCAGCAGCAGCATTCTGGTGAAACTCAACTTGAGGACGAGAAACCCAATCAAAAATTTGAATTGGCAGTGCTGTAAAAGAACTTTGCAAACCTTGTGGAGAAAGCTGAGGCAAAAAAGTAATGAACCCAACAGCCCCAATTACAATCAACGGAGCTGTCTCGCCGATCGCTCGTGAAAGTGCCAGAATTGTACCGGTAAGTATACCCGGTAAAGCAATGGGGAAAATTTGTTCTCGGATGATTTGCCACCTATTAGCACCAAGGGCAAAACCTGCTTGCCGTAGGCTATCGGGAACCGCACGCAGTGATTCACGAGTAGTAATGATGATAATTGGTAGAATCAACAAACTTAAAGTTAAAGCACCAGCTAGGACACTGCGTCCCCTGGTGATTGGTTCCATTACCCGCACAAAAATTTGCAAGCCCAGCAAGCCGTAAATAATCGATGGTACTGCGGCTAAATTTGCAATATTGATTTCAATTAAACGAGTAAACCAGTTGTCCTGGGCATACTCTTCTAAGAAAATTCCTGCGCCTACTCCTAAAGGAAATGAAATTAAGGCTGTTATTACCAACAACCAAATAGTACCAACTAAGGGAGCTAATATTCCAGAAGAGGAGGCACGACGCGAGGAGAAACTGGTAAGAAAAGACCAATTCAAGCGTCCAATACCGTCAGTTAAAATATCAACGAGCAAAATAGCTAATACCAGCAACGCAAATAAAGTTGCAACCCAAGTAGCGATCGCAAAAACTTTGTCGAGGTTGTAGCGTTTATTGATCGAGAGATCAAAGTTCGGATTTGCCCCAGAGTCAGACAGATTTGTAAACTCAGTATTGCTCTTTGTCATTCGTATTTCTCCCGGAAGCGACGAACAAACCAGTAACTAAAAATATTTAGGGCTAAGGTGATGAGAAACAAAGTCATACCCACCGCAAAAATAGTTTTATAGGCCAGTGAGCCTGCTGGTGTGTCTCCTTTACTTACTTGGACAATGTATGCTGTCATTGTCTGAATTGGCACTAGCGGATTTAAACCCAACTGAGGATTTTGACCAGCTGCGATGGTAACAATCATTGTTTCACCAATTGCGCGGGAAATAGCCAAGATAAAAGAAGCTACTATCCCAGATAAAGCCGCTGGTAACACTACTGAAATAATTGTTTCCCGCTTAGTCGATCCTAATGCATAGGCACCTTCTCGCAAACTACGCGGAACGGAATAAAGAGCGTCTTCACTTAGAGAAGCTACCAGAGGAATAATCGAAATTCCCAATACTATACCCGCACTCAAAGCATTGAATCCCTGCATACCAGGGATGAATGTTTGGAGGAAAGGTGTAACTGTGAACAGTGCAAAGTAACCGAAAACAACAGTAGGTACCCCTGCCAACACTTCTAGGGCTGGCTTTAGCCATTTGCGAAGTTTAGCTGGGGCATACTCACTCAAGCAAATTGCAGCTAACAATCCTAGTGGTAATGCTACTGCGATCGCAATTACAGATATGAGCAACGTGGCGCTAATTAGCACCATGATTCCGAACTGCTTATTGGTAAACAGCGGTGTCCATTGTGTGTCTGTTAAAAACTGCCAGATCGAAACTTCTTGAAAAAATTCAACAGTCTCAAAAACCAGTGTTAAAACAATGCCAATCGTGGTTATAACCGAGATGAAAGCAAACAAGGCAAACAAGGCTTTGACACCAGTTTCTACCGACTTACTCAAAGCCCGATTAGGCTGCCATAAGTTGGAATTACTTGGTTGATTAGATAGCGGGTTGGAAGTCATTTGCGAACAACCTCATAAATTCAAACTCTTTTTATTATGTATGGCCACACTACCATTCTATGAAAATTGCCCTCATGCTGGAAATAAAGCTTACTTTCAAGACCATAAGCCTTAAATAAAATCAGTATAATAAGCTACTACTTCCAGCTACTAGGGCTTACTGTAAATTGTGCAGATAAACTCACATTCTCAAAACAGTAATTAGTAGATAACTATTACTTTTCTTGCTTGAGAAGGTCTTTTAGAGTAACGCCCACTTGAGACCCTTTACCCTCAAAAACCGAACCTACTTTTCCACTATTGAAGCGTGCCTGAACTTCAGTGAGTAGGTCGCTAGGTAAAGGCACATAGCCCACTTCCGTAACTAGCTTTTGGTTAGCTGGAGCATAATTGAAATCAACAAAAGCCTTGACTTCAGGACGAGTCGCAACAGTTTTCTTGACGTAGATAAACTCTGGACGAGAAAGCGGTTGGTAAGTACCATCACCGATGGTTTGTGGACTCGGCTGAACACAGCCCTTACCAGCATCAATGCCAACCAGCTTTAACTTCTCTTTGTTGTTCTCATAATAGGCATAGCCAAAGAATGCTACACCACCTTGGTCAGCACTCACACCCTGTACGAGGGTGTTGTCATCTTCACTAGCAGTGAAATCTCCTCGGCTTTCTCCTTCTTTACCCACAACTGCTTGGGTGAAATAGTCGTAAGTACCAGAGTCAGTACCAGGGCCGTACAAACCTATTTTCTGTGCAGGAAATTTCGGATTAATTTGGTTCCATTGGGTGACTTTGCCTTGAGCTGCTGGTTCCCACATTCTCTTTAGTTCATCAACTTTGAGGCAACTTGCAAAGTTGTTTTGGGGGTTAACCACTACAGATAGACCATCATAAGCGATCGGCAATTCAATGTACTCGATATTACCTTTTTTACAGAGTTCCACTTCTTCCGGCTTAATGGGACGGGAAGCATTAGAAATATCAGTTTCACCCGCGCAGAATTTTTTGAACCCTCCACCTGTACCAGAGGAAGCCACAGTAACTTTTACCCCAGGATTCGCCTTTTGAAACTCTTCTGCCATTGCCTCAGAAATAGGATAGACAGTACTAGAACCATCTACCCTGATCGTTCCAGATAAGTTTGATCCGGTTGCTGTATTGGTGGCTGGGGTAGCACCGCCATCAGCTGCTGGGCTAGAGTTATTAGAAGCTTGATTGTTATCGCCGCAAGAGCTAATACCAATTGCTAGAGCAACTAGGGGAGCAAAAAACCGCACCTTTGAAGAGAACATAAGGATCTTTATAAATTGATGCTATGGATTGACAGTATGAACATTAACACCCTAGTGTAAGATAAAGGTTAAAAAAAGGTTAAGGAAATGCTAATGCATACTTATAATATATAAAATTTAAAGTTAATAAAGGCACACATCAAAAAGCACAATACCTTAATTCTTAATATAAATATTACCACTGATTAGTAACAAATAAAGTAAAATGCAAGTAATTTGGGTACGGTTAAAATGATTTTTTGAACCTGCATATTTTTAAATGAATTTACTGGTACGAATTAGCAATTAAGAAGCAGGTTTAAGAGGATGTTTGAAAAGTCCTCATCTTGGTAGCAAAACGTTTTAGATCCCCCTAAATCCCCTTTAAAAAGGGGGACTCTGATTCCGGTTCCCCCCTTAAAAAGGGGGGTTAGGGGGGATCAATAAGTGCCTAAAATCACAGCCAACCACTTTTCAAACAACCTCTAAGGTAGGGTATTCCACAGTGAGATTGCAACCCCTCCCTGCTATTTGGGTTCTGCGTACCCTTACTCTTAAGAGAACTAGCAGTGTAGGCAAAGCTAACGTGGGAGAGTTTATATATTAATGTTTATACTGGTTGCTGTTGGTTTTCCCTTTTGCCTTTCCTTGGTTGCCTGATAAATGTTTGCTGCTTCCAATCAATTACTATGGTCTATGATTGGCTTACTTCTTACAATGGGTGGCACCTTCCTAGAAGTTTATGGTATCACCTTACCTTGGAGTTGGAGTAAGCACGGAATTCAGACTTTTTCTTTAGGTGTCACTTTTCAAATTGGCGCGGTACTGTTGGTAGGTTGCTTAGGAGGTAAAAATGCCGGTGCGCTCTCGCAAATTGCTTATTTAGTCATGGGCTTAACCTTATTACCTGTATTTGCTGATGGCGGCGGTATCGGTTATATCAAGTTATCTCAATTTGGCTATTTACTAGGCTTTATTCCTGGAGCTTGGATTTGTGGCTTGTTCGCTTTTAAAGCTAGACCTCGACTAGAAACTCTTGCTTTTAGTTGCATCTGTGGCTTGTTAACTCTCCACCTATGCGGTATTACTTATTTGATTATTAGCTATATTTTTCAGTGGAAAGGTACAGAAAATCTACCCTTAATGCAAGCAATCCTCAGATACTCCTGGTTTGCACTACCAGGGCAACTAACTGTGGTCTGTGCAGTTACTGTAATAGCATATGTATTGCGTCACTTAATGTTTTATTAGTTCATTGTCCTTCGCCCTTTGTCATTTGTTACAAGCTCATGACTAATAATCAATGACCCTTAAGGGTGACGCTCGTTCACCTTCTCTGTCTCTTCTTCTTCCAAAGGGAGAGGCTAGCGTCTCCTTTCGGAGGAGGGCTTTAGGGAGAAGACTGTGCTAGCTCACTAATGACCAATACTTCTCTACGAGAGGCTCCGCCCGAAGCGTAGCTTGCTTCTCGGTAGGAGTACGCTTAAAAGTGACCAATGACTAATGACTAATTCGCCATGCGTTTAAAAAATCGCCTTTTTTGGATCGCTGCCTTCATAGCTTTTTTCTTAGACCAAATAACAAAATACTGGGTGGTGCAGACCTTTAGCTTGGGGCAGACACTACCACTTCTACCTGGGATATTTCACTTCACCTATGTCACTAACACTGGTGCCGCTTTTAGTCTGTTAAGTGGGAAAGTAGAGTGGTTGCGCTGGCTATCTTTAGGAGTGAGTTTAGTATTGATAGCGTTGGCTTTGTTTGGCCCAACGTTAAATTTGTGGGATCAGTTGGGCTATGGCTTGATTTTAGGTGGAGCTATGGGCAACGGTATTGATCGCTTTGTTTTAGGCTACGTCGTTGATTTTCTTGATTTTCGCCTGATTAACTTTGCTGTATTTAATGTGGCTGATTCATTTATTAGTATCGGTATAGTTTGTCTGTTAATTGGTTCCTTGCAAAAAACACCGACTTCAACTGGCAGGTCGCATTAAAATATTAAGCCTGGGATGATTAATCCCAGGCTATTGAATACTGAAACCCTTGCTCAGTAATATACGCGAATACTTGATTTATTAATTCCAGCGATTTTTATTTGTTTGTTATTTTACACCAGCTTGCATAACTGGTGTAAGAGGTCAAAATGCACTGACAATCGCTGATGGCAAATTAGTATTCAGACTATGCGCCAGCTTTTAATTTAATTACCTGTAGCAGGAGTATTTGGCGAACTAGAGCCTGGAGTATTGGGAGAACTGGTACTTGGTTCGGGATTGCTATCAGTAGTACCAGACTCAGGGGTAGTTGGGTTTCCGGGTACGGTAGTGCTGCCAGGAATGTCAGATTCAGGTGTGGTAGCGCCTCCTGGTCCTGGAGTTAAGTTGCTAGGAGCGCCAGGTTGATCTGGGGTGGCGCCTCCTGGTCCTGGAGTTAAGTTGCTAGGAGCGCCAGGTTGATCTGGGGTAGCGCCTCCTGGTCCTGGAGTTAAGTTGCTAGGAGCGCCAGGTTGATCTGGGGTAGCGCCTCCTGGTCCTGGAGTTAAGTTGCTAGGAGCGCCAGGTTGATCTGGGGTAGTGCCTCCTGGCCCTGGAATGCTTTCAGGAGTGGCAGATCCAGCTCCAGGTTCGGTTGTGCTACCTGGTGCAGTTGTGCTATCTGGAGTGGTGGTGCTAGGCGTGGTTTCTACTGGTGCTGTAGTGTTACCAGGAGCGCTAAGATTCACTGGTGTGCCGTTGGGACAGCGGGAGTTAAGCGGAAAATTGTTGCACAGAATTTTCATCCCTTCTGGCGACATCTTGATTTCCGCTGGTGCACTAGTGGAGTTGCTACTAGATTGAGCTATAGGGGATTTACTAGATTCGGCTACAGCAATGTTAGCGCTGAGTGCCAAAGATAGAGCTGTACCAATCATGGTCAGAGATTTTCCGATCATTCTGAAATTAATCCTCAACGGAACACTCGGCCCATTAAAACAGACAATAGAATTTAGAAAATCTTCCTAAATGAATATATTTAGGTTTGTTTCAGAATATGTGGATATGTAAATTGGTAAAAATTAAATCTGTTGTTCATTGAAAGCTAGTGTTTAATAATACAAGATAAAAATCATGATTGTAGCTATTAAACTGTTAATCGTAGATAGTGTAACCCTTTGAGAATGGAGCTAAAATTCGTGTCTTTATTTATAAAGAAGTGACAAAAATAACAAATTAATTATAATTTTAAGATAAGTTTTAGTATAAAAGAGATCAAAAACTTCCGTATAACTAATTTATGCTTTGGCTTATGAGTAAAATGATGAAAGACTAACATCTAAATTGTAATTTGCCCGATTCTTCAATAAAAAGTGTGATGTGAATAGCCGATGAGTTTTCCCCAACCCCCTCAAAAGCCACAAACGTTACTTGGTCAACTGACTCAAGCAGTCCATACTATCCAAGCTAGGGTCGATTTTTCTAAATTGGCGCTCAAGCCTAATGCCAAAGTACCGGAACTCTGGGTGCAGGATGCGGGGGCGGATAAGGCAGAGGTATATCCACTATTAGGCGATCGCTATATTCTAGGTCGTAGCTCCAAATCGAGCGATATCGTCATCCGTAACCCTGTTGTCAGCCAAATTCACCTGTCGCTATCGCGGAATTCTACTCAGCGCACACCAGTTTTCGTCATCAAAGACGAAAACTCCACTAATGGCATTTATCGTGGCAAGCGTCGTGTTAGTTCCCTGGAACTGCGTCACGGTGATATTCTCACTTTGGGTCCCCCAGAACTCGCCGCTTCTGTACGGTTGCAATACGTCGATCCACCAGCCTGGTATGTTAAAGCTGCAAGTTGGACAGCTTGTGGTGTTGGTGGTGCTAGTGCCCTGTTAGCGTTAGTAATTGGCGTCGAATGGCTGAAATTTCAAGTTAAACCCCTACCGACAGCTACACGCGCCCCAGTAGTTGTTTACGCCCGGGATGGAGCCACTCCCCTGAGAGAACCTCGGACTACCTCTCATGTAGACATGAAGCGATTAGAGGAATTTGGCTCTTATTTACCTGCTGCGGTAGTGGCTTCAGAGGATAGTCGTTATTACTGGCACTTTGGTGTTGACCCTCTGGGAATTTTACGAGCCATCTTGATCAATAGCCGTAGCGGAGATGTGCAGCAAGGAGCCAGCACTGTAACCCAGCAAGTTGCCCGCAGTTTGTTCCGTGATTATGTAGGCAGACAAGATACCCTTGGACGCAAATTGCGGGAAGCAGTTGTCGCCTTGAAGCTCGAAACCTTTTACAGCAAAGATGAAATTTTGCTGATGTACTTAAATCGGGTTTTTTTGGGGGGAGATACTTCTGGCTTTGAGGATGCAGCCCGGTATTACTTTGAGAAGTCGGCTAAAGAATTAACTTTGGCAGAAGCAGCAACGTTGGTAGGAATTTTACCTGCTCCCAACGCTTTCGATTTCTGTGGGGATGGGCCAAATAAGCTAGAAGCAGCCGAATACCGGAATCGCGTGATTAAGCGATTGCTGGAGATGGGCAAAATTAAACCTGAAGATGCGAACCGAGCTAGACGCTCCACTGTGCAAGTTAGTCCTAAAGTTTGTGAGCAGCAGGCTAAGACGATCGCTCCTTATTTTTACAGTTACGTCTTCTCTGAACTTGAATCGATTTTGGGGGAAGGAGCTGCAAGAGAAGGAAACTATATCATTGAAACGAGGCTTGATCCAGTCATACAGAGGCAAGCAGAAGCAGCGTTGAATAATTCAGTGAACAACGCTGGTAGAAACTTTAATTTTTCTCAAGGGGCGTTGGTCACTCTTGACTCTAGTACAGGCAGTATCCTTGCAATGGTGGGTGGGACTGATTACAGAAAAAGTCAGTTCAATCGTGCTGTTCAAGCCAAAAGACAACCAGGTTCAACCTTCAAAATTTTTGCTTACACGGCTGCTATTCAACAGGGAATTTCAGAATCAAAAAGTTATTCTTGTGCCCCTTTAACTTGGCAAGGCTTTACTTATAAACCCTGTCGTGCTGGTGCTGGTGCTAGTCTAGATATTGCTACCGGGCTGGCGCTTTCAGAAAATCCCATCGCCCTGCGAGTTGCCAGAGAAGTCGGGCTGGATAAAGTCGTGTCAATGGCGCAGCGTTTAGGGGTAAAGTCAACACTTGATGCAGTTCCTGGCTTGGTACTAGGTCAAAGTGTGGTCAATGTTTTGGAAATGACTGGTGCTTTCGGCGTTATTGGTAATGGTGGTGTAGGAAATCCTCCCCATGCGATTAACCGAATTTTAGACAGTGGTGATTGTCGCGATCGCAATGATATCAAAACCTGCCGTGTAATCTACTCTTTCGACCAAGATCCAGATGCCAATAAACGAGTCCTGCCAAATGGTGTAGCCGATGAGATGACTAGTTTGATGCGTGGCGTAGTCACAAGGGGTACTGGTCGTGGTGCAGCAATTGGCCTGGGGGAAGCTGGGAAAACAGGCACGACTGATAAAAACGTTGACTTATGGTTCATAGGTTTTATCCCCAGTCGGCGGCTTGTAACTGGTGTTTGGCTAGGAAACGACAATAATTCCCCTACATCTGGTAGCAGCGCTCAAGCAGCTCAGTTATGGGGAAATTATATGCGAAGAATTACAAGGTAAATTGGGGACTGGGGACTGGGGACTAGGAAAAGGCAAAAGGTTAGAGGGTGGGCAGAATTCACGTTTGCTACCTTATCGCTTCCCAATTTCCACCAATCCCCAATCTTTATAGGACTTACGCATTGACATAAAAATCAAAATAAGAGGTATGATTTTCAGGGCTTCTAACTTGATTTTTCTATTATTCACCAAGCGATCGCAACCAACAAAAGGGGTTTATAAAAGCCTGAAACAACGTCTTTACGTTGATACACAAGATGATTCCTTTGTACAGTGCGTAAGTCCTACCCTAGTTCCCAATCCTCAATTATTATTGATATCCCCGCCAAGGAATAACTTCCAGCGTACCACTAGGCTTAAATATCACTTGGAAGTGGGCGAGAGGTTCTTTATCATTGGGGGCTGCTACATTTGATCCGTAGATGGCGTTAAACATAGTGGGAAGCGGTGTTTCCCGGAAATAATCAAAGGCGACTTGGTTCAGTGGTTCATAGTCAGCAATTACACCATCTTTGTTGACTGCTACCCGATATTTCAAATCTCGCGTAAAGCTTGGAGTACCACTCCAAGTTTGGCGAACTGTACTATAAAGCTTTTGGTTTAAATTTTTGACTATATTAGAGTCAGCAATTCTTGCACCCACTACCTCTGGCGTTCTAGCATATCCCCGCCAAGGGCTAACTTGCAGCACACCTTGTGTAGTAAATACTACTCGAAATTGAGCGATCGGTTCATTGGAAATGGGAGGGCGGCTAGCTGGATTGTAAAGTACGTTAGGCAGAGGAGTTTGACCGACTCCTAAATTCGCCTCTTTATTCACTGCTTTATAACCAACGATCGCTCCATCCGCAGCTACACCTAAACGATAAATCAAATCTTGTTGCAATCCAGAGCGATTAGTCCAAGCTGGATGAACTTGGTTGTAGACTTGACGATTCAATGCACGTAACTGGGATGGATCAGTAATTTCTGGAACTGTATTTAAAAGTGCTTCTAAATCTTTAACTACTGGCTTTGCATTAGCTGTCGGCGTTGCTGTGGGCGTTGCAGCCGCGATGGGAGTTGTAGTAGCTGATGCTGGAGGAGTGATATTGTTTATTTTAGAGCTAGTTTGCTCATCTGGCGTAGGCTGCGGTGGACGCATTTGGGGAGGTGGAATCAAGTTAAAAGCGATCGCTGCTACTGCTAAACTTGACACACCCACAGCAGCAGGTACAGCCTGCCTGATTAAAGCTTGGCTAGCACCGCCATAGCGTCTGGTAACTGGTTGTAGTTCTAGAGAAAGTTCAGGTAAAGTTTGGGTATCAGCAAAAAACTGATCCACTGCTTCCACTAAATCAAACAACTGCACCGTATTCAAATCTATTTCAATAGGCGGACGTTTGGAATTGTTAGAGTGATCGAACCCCTCTGGAGTGCTTTCTGAATGTATAATTAACCTGTGTCGGTTGCTATCAACTTTCTGAAATTCTACTAGCTCCGATTGTTGGTTGTGTGCTTGCGGATTGGGTACACTACTTAAAAATTCTTGGGCATAGCCACTAACAGCCCTTACCAAACTTTCAAAAAATTCCCGCCCTCCCGTTATGGGTTGGTTGTAACCAGATAAATAGCATTCTGCATTTACCAATATTGATAATTCCGGGCGCATTTCCTGGAACTGTGCAGCCCTAGTAACATCACTTAAGCCTTCTAAAAGCAGTGTACAATTAGGCAAACTGTACTTACGTTGAATATTCATTCCACTTCACCGTCAAAAAGACTAATCCAGAACCTCTGCATTCCAGCTGTACCAGTACAAAATAGTAATTGTCCTAACAAATTGATAGCTAGCTCATCTAATTTTTGATCAGAAGTTAATGCCAGTACACCAGAACGTCGAGCATTCATTCGGCTCTTAAAATGTGCTCTAAACCTCTCTAAGTAATTAGATAGGCGCAAATTCTGTTCTAATGGAATCTGCTTTTCTTCCATTTGTTGACAGATCATTAATAACTGGCGAATCACAACAGTTAAACGCCGCGCTATGTAGCAAGCAATGACCACCAGAGCTTTTGCTTCCATGATAGTTAAGGGACGGCGCATGTGCGCTCTCCGTAGCGGGTTAGAGCTACGCATCCGCCATAAATTCACCCTGTCTTTAACAATTCCTTTTAGATCCAACTCTTGAGCAAAAGCCAGGATTGCTTCCGAACCACCAAGTTCTAAAGCTTCAATTGCCAGTAAAATCAGGTCAATTTGCAACCGGGTTCTGCGAGGACACGTTTTGGAAGCGATCGCAGGATCTGGTAAAGTGTCCAGAACCATCGGCAGTGAGTCTTGAGTTGGACTGTTGAACGGCGTTAAACTTGCTGAGACATTCATTCTATAAATACCTTGTGCGGTTCCAACAGACTAGATAAAACAAATTTAAGCTCGGTAGCCAAGACTTGAGCATTAGACTTGTAGCAGTAGCATGACTACCTGATATATACATTACTTAACTCTTTCTACTCAAAGTTTTCCCTATATTGAAATCAAAATTTTAAAACATCAGTTAATTCACCTCATTTATTAGTGCAATACCTCTTCTAGCTTGATTTAAATTCTAATTATCGTCAATAAAGCGCGAAGCTTCAGCCTCGATCCCTAGCGTATGACATTATAGTGTACGATTTTTCACATATCTAAAAATTGGGGATTGGGGACTGGGATAGCTATAAATTTAATTTAAATTAATAACTCCCCACTCTTCACCCCTAACTTTCCCTACTCCCTATTCCCCATTTTATGGATTTGAAGTCTCTCGTTCGTGACATCCCAGATTTCCCCAAACCCGGAATTTTATTTCGGGATATTACTACCCTACTGCGTGATCCTGAGGGATTGCGCTACACTATTGACTTTTTAACACAAAAATGCAGTGAAGCTGGAATAAAGCCGGATTATGTTATTGGTATGGAGTCGAGGGGATTCATTTTTGGCTCACCTCTGGCTTATAAATTAGGAGCCGGTTTTATTCCTGTCCGCAAAAAAGGTAAGTTACCAGCAGCAGTTCACTCAATTGAATATCAACTAGAGTATGGTATGGACTGCCTGGAAGTGCATCAGGACGCTTTACAGCAAGGTAGCCAAGTTTTAATTGTGGACGATTTGATTGCCACGGGCGGAACTGCGAGTGCAACAGCAAAATTAGTGCAGAAGATTGGCTGCGAACTAGTAGGGTTTGGGTTTATTATCGAGCTACGGGATTTACAAGGGCGTAAATATCTGCCGGAAGTGCCGATTATCTCTCTAATTGAATATTAGTTATTTGTCATTGGTCATTAGTCACTTGTACTAAGCGTAGCCGTAAAGCCTGCTACATAGCTACACTTCGGGCGCAGGCTCTCATAAAGAAGTATTGGTCATTAGCAAAGGACAAATAACAAAGGACAAAGGACAAAGGACAGATGACATCTACGAAAATTTCCTTGGAGACAGGTCGGGATTGGCTAATAACACTAGTTACGAGCGAAACTTTTGTTTATGTAGTAAAGCGGATATTGCAGGCACTACTGACTTTGTTGTTGGCATCAGCGTTGTCGTTTTTTATTATTCAACTCGCTCCCGGTGATTATGTAGATACGCTGCGGCAAAACCCGAAGATATCTCCAGAAAGGATTGAAGAAGTCAAGCGGCAGTTTGGTCTGGATAAGTCATGGCCAGAGCAGTTTGGGCTATGGTTATGGCGAATCTTGACAAAGGGGGATTTTGGCACGAGTTTTATTTATCAACGTTCAGTGGCATCGCTGTTGTGGGAAAGAGTGCCAGCGACTTTACTATTAGCGATCGCATCTTTAATTGTCACATGGGCGATCGCCATCCCTCTGGGAATCTTTGCTGCTGTTAACCAAAATAAGCTATCAGACCGGGTTTTACAGGTAATTAGCTATGCCGGACAAGGCTTTCCCAGTTTTATCACTGCCTTAGGGCTGCTGGTTTTAGCCCAAATCACCTCGCCCTTCTTCCCAGTGGGTAGCATGACTAGCATTAATCACTCGGAACTGTCGTGGTTTGGCAGAATCTTAGATATCGGCTGGCACATGATTTTACCGACGATCGCCCTCTCAATTACTAGTTTTGCTGGTTTGCAACGCATCACTCGTGGCGAATTATTGGACGTTTTGCGTCAAGATTATATCCAAACGGCTCGTGCCAAAGGACTGCCAGAAAACCGCGTCATCTACGTTCATGCTCTCCGCAATGCAATAAATCCCTTAATTACCTTGTTGGGTTTTGAATTAGCTGGTTTATTAAACGGTGCTTTCATTGCCGAATTTTTCTTCAACTGGCCTGGTTTAGGGAGGTTGACTCTACAGGCTTTACAAGCTCAAGATTTATATTTGTTAATGGCGAGCTTGGTAATGGGCGCAGTGTTGCTGATTGCTGGTAATTTAATCGCCGATTTAATGTTAAAAGCCGCCGATCCACGCATTCGCCTAGAAAATCTCAATTAGTGATTTGTCATTGGTCATTAGTCATTAGTTATTAGTTCTTCTCCCCCTGCTCCCCCGCTCTCTCCATCCCTATCCCCATGCTGTCCGAAGTCTATTACTTGGTGCGCTCAAAAACTGACGGTAATTATCTCATAGCTCGTCCTAACACCGAAACATCAGGTTATTTATTGCTGTTTCAGGAAAATTTTGATGCCCTTAGCTATCTCAACACCCACGCAGCAGAAGTAGCCAATCGCTTTTCTGTGGAATCTATTCCGCGTACACAGTTGGGAAACTTGCTCAAACGTTGGGGTTTTAGCGGTGTGGGTATTGTGACTGACCCGTTATTGCCCAAGGTTGAGTTTTTGCAGCACAGTTAAGCTCCACTACTGGATAAGGCGAAACTCAAGGGGGGATGTAAAAATATTACCTACCCAAACATCTTCTATTTTGATAATCTCAGGTGTTAGGTAGTTGTTTCTTGGCTGCTTTCGCATTGGCATGAAAGAGATAATTCCATCCCCCCAACTAGCCTGCTCCCAGGCAGGATAAGGATTTTCATATATGACATTAATCGAGTATGTACCCAATTCAAAATTGCCATACCACCAATAGGTAGCATCTTTTCTGATAAATGCGAACTTCAGTTCACTTTTAAACCATTCAAAAGATCCTTCCACTAAGAAAGTCACACTTTCTCCCGGCATCAGTAATTTAAAATCGGATAATTCTGGAGAGGCGGCTGTATTAGCATTAGGGCCAAACTGTAGTACCTTTTGCTTATTTGCTTGGAAAAATTCTGGTCGCGCTGCGAAGAGCAGGAAATTACGAGGATTTGCTGTATTGTTAGTAATCTTAATGCCAAACTGAACTTGAGTTTTAGCACCAGCCTGCTTTGGTGGAATTTGGACTACATGCTCAGGCATTACCGTTTCAAATTGAATTCCATCTACTTCAACGGTGTTGTTACTGTTTGATTTAAAAGATGATATGTAGCCTATCTTCTCAGCTTCTACTTTTTATTGAAAATTACCAATAGTAAGAAATTACAGTAATTCTGCAAACTTGTATTAGGTAAATAAGGATGCGATCGCGCAAGTAAAATCAGGGAATAAAGGTGAGTTCAACTCATCACCATTGAACAACGTACTAACTAACTTTAAACTCGCTTGTTCACGTCGATAAACTTCCACCTGTTGCTTACACCAATCTACAATCCAATATTCTCTAACACCTCTTGCTGAGTAAAGCTTTAGTTTAAGTTCCTTATCTCGCTTTTCATTTTCAATACCAGCAGATAAAACCTCTACTACCAGTTCTGGCGCACCAGTTAAATGCCCCGCCTCGTCCAAAAGCAGGGGCAATTTCTCATTGCTAGCCCAGACAACATCAGGAATCACATTATCATTATCGTCAAAGATTATGCCTGGAGCAGGTACGACTTGTCCCAACGAAGTAGCTTGTGACCAGGTATCCAATGGAGTAATAATTCTGACACAGACTTTTTGATGATTCCAGTGAGGCGCTCTGGTCACAAATAATTCTCCGTCAATAATTTCATAGCGGTTCCCGTTATCTGGAAACAACTCTAAATCGGCGGTAGTCCAGCGCACTCTCTCAGATATCGGCTGGTTCATAAACCATCTTTGTTAGGGGATTTACCTATTTTAGACGGATTGGGCATGGGGCATTGGGAAAAGGCAGAGGAGCAGGGAGCAGAGGGGAAAGAGTTAATTTTTTATTCTCCCTCTCATCTCCCCACTCCCCACTCCCTATACCACTACTTTTTCTAAACTCAATTTAGAACGCTTCACTTGCTCAGGAATCGCTACGGGATAATCTCCAGTAAAGCAGGCAGAGCAGAAACTATTTGTGTCTTCTCGTGTTGCTTCTAACATTCCTTCCCAACTGAGATAGGCGAGGCTGTCTACTTCCAGTTGCTTGGCAATTTCTGCTACTGACTTGGTGGCAGCAATTAGCTGATCCTGAGAATCGGTATCGATACCATAGAAGCAGGGATGAGTTACTGGTGGAGAAGAAATTCGCATATGTACTTCCACTGCACCCGCTTCACGCAAAGTCTTAACCAATTTACGGCTAGTAGTACCCCGCACAATCGAGTCATCAACAATAATTACTCGTTTACCCGCCAGCACATCTTTGAGGGGGTTGAGTTTCATCCGAATACCTGACTCGCGCATGGTTTGGGTTGGCTGAATAAAGGTTCGTCCTACATAGCGATTTTTAATCAGTCCTTCGGCGTAAGACACACCAGAAGCTTGGGAAAATCCGATCGCAGCAGGGATACCAGAATCAGGAACACCAAAGACAATATCGGCATCTACAAAAGATTCTTTAGCTAGTTGATGTCCTAACCGCATCCGATAGCTGTACAAACTCTCATTGTGCATGACGCTATCAGGACGAGCAAAGTAAATCATTTCAAAGATACACAACTTCCTCTGGGGCTGTTGACTCCAATGATAAGAAGCCAATCCTTCTTCAGTAATCCAAACTAATTCTCCTGGTTCTACGTCTCGCAGGTATTCGGCTCCAATGATGTCTAAACCACAAGTCTCGGAAGCCAAAACGTAACGGACTGGATTACCAGCCAAAGTGCCAATTACCAGGGGACGAATGCCATTGGTGTCCCGAACACCCATAACGCCGTTAGGAGTGCCAATAACTAAACTAAAGGCTCCTTGGCAACGATGGAATGCCTGAATTGAACCTTCTAGCCAATCTGCACCAGCGTTGATGGCTTCTGCGATCGCAAAAGCGATCATTTCTGAGTCTGTTGTCGTGACTAAGTTGTATTGTTTCTCAATCAACTCTTGACGTAATTTTACTGTATTGACTAAATTGCCATTATGTGCTAACGCTAATGAACCTAAACGGGTTTCCAGCACTGCGGGTTGGGCATTAACTTTGCGGCTAGAACCTGTGGTGGAATAACGAGTGTGACCAACAGCAAGGCTACCAGGCAACTGATCCAATATGGATTCATTAAAGACTTGAGACACCAAGCCCATATCTTTGTGAAGGTGTACTTGTGTACCCTCAAAGGTGGCAATACCAGCTGATTCTTGACCCCGATGCTGGAGGGCATACAATCCAAAGTAGGTCAGTTTAGCAACATTTTCTCCTGGTGCGTAGATGCCAAAAACACCACAAGCTTCTTCTGGCTTGTCAGCCTGATTTTCATGACTATTGATTGGGTTGTTGGTCTGGTCGGGGTATTCATCCGAAGTGACAGAATGAATAGAAATCATGCTAGCTTTGCTCCTGGTGGGGGGGGTCAAGTCACTGGGATTACGTATATAGATAGTTGCAGCTTTCTTAATAAATCATTAACCATCTATTAAAACAGTACCGTAATTATGATCAGAGAGGCTACTAAAATAGTTAGAAGTTTAGAGGTGAAGAGTTAGGGATTATACTGTTTATTCCTAACCCTTGACTTGTTTAACTGGGGTTAGTGGTATGGATGGCGACACGCCTAGCGATCGCGTGGAAATAGCGATCGTTCATATCTTCGATCCTAGCTTTGATTAAGGCTTGGTTATCAGTGGTGAAAACCCCCAAACCCGTCTCAAAATTACCAACCTTACCCAGTTTTTGCCAGTCTTGACCCAAATGTTCCTGTAAATAGGATTCCCAAATTCCTTGTTGTTCTGATGCAACAGAAACTACAATCCTGGCACCGCCTTCGGCAAACAACACCTCGTCTAAGCGGTTTAACTGTGTTGCTGCTATTTCCAAATAGATTTCCGCACCAAGATTACCAGCAAGACAACATTCTGCTATAGCGATCGCTACTCCCCCCTCAGCACAATCATGCGCTGAACGTACCCAACCATTACGAATTCCTTCACGACAAACTTTCTGGACGCGACGTTCTAAGTCAAAATCTACCCGTGGCGGTTTTCCGGCAACAGTACCGTGGATAGTGGCTAAATACTCCGATGCTCCCAAACTGATTTTGGATGCCAGAGGCAATCCGAGAAGATAAATCACATCGCCGACTGCTTGCCAACCTTGACCACAAATTTTGGTGATATCGGGAATCAAGCCCACCATACCCACAACTGGAGTAGGATAAATGGGTTGTGGAATACCTTGAGCATCAAGAGTTTCATTGTACAAAGAGACATTTCCGCCTGTGACAGGTGTTGCCAGTTCTCGACAACCTTCTGCCAAACCACGACAAGCTTCTGCCAATTGCCAGTAACCAATCGGTTTTTCTGGAGAGCCAAAATTTAGGTTATCCGTTACCGCCAGAGGTTCTGCACCCACACAGCTAAGATTGCGTGCAGCTTCTGCCACCACTGCCTTAGCTCCCTCGTAAGGGTCAAGATAAACATAACGAGGATTGCAATCTACTGTTGCCGCCACTCCTGATTTTAGATTTGGGATTTGGGATTTTAGATTGGGGATTTGTTCTAGGGGGCGCAAACGGATAACAGCCGCATCTGCACCACCTGGCAGTATTACTGTATTATTTTGTACTTGATGGTCATACTGACGATATACCCAGTTTTTAGATGCGATCGTAGGTGTATCGAGCAAAGTTAACAGAATATCATTCCAACTTTGCACGCCTTCATGGAGTTCTATTCCAGCAGTTGTGCAAGGAGGTAAGGAATCAGGTGTCCATTCCCAAGCTAGACGTGCATATTCTGGCGGTTCTGTCAACAACTCCCGGTTATATAGTGGGGTATTCTCCGCCAAAGCCTCGGCGGGAATTTCTGCTGCAACTTCACCCTGAAAGAGAATCCGCACGATCGGTTCAGCGATGACACTACCAGCGACAACAGCTTGAAGTCCCCAACGGTGGAAAATGTCGATTAATTCCTGCTCACGCCCCTTGTGGGCAACGAATAGCATTCGTTCTTGAGATTCCGAAAGTAGATATTCATACGGAACCATCCCCCTTTCTCTTGCGGGAATTTTATTTAAATCTAGTTCAATTCCCACACCGCCTTTTGCTGCCATCTCTGAGGTAGAACAGGTGATACCGGCTGCTCCCATATCCTGGGCGGCGACAACTGCACCTGTCTTAAAAGCTTCCAGACAAGCTTCAATTAACGACTTTTCCAAAAATGGATCGCCCACTTGCACAGCAGGGCGATCGTCTATTGACTGATCGCTCAATTCTGCACTGGCAAAACTCGCGCCTCCCATGCCATCGCGCCCGGTGGTGGAACCAACATAAAGCACGGGGTTGCCTAAGCCAGATGCTCCGGATTTGACGATTTCTGATGTTTCCATCAACCCTAGTGCCATAACGTTCACAAGAGGATTACCAGAATAAGCAGGGTCAAAATAAACTTCGCCGCCAACGGTGGGTACTCCCACACAATTACCATAATGGGCAATTCCAGCCACTACGCCTTGGAACAGCCTTTGAGTTTTGGCATCTTCTAGGGAACCGAAGCGTAGGGAATTTAATAGAGCAATAGGACGCGCACCCATTGTAAAAATATCTCTGAGAATACCGCCTACTCCCGTTGCTGCACCTTGAAATGGTTCTACAGCTGATGGGTGGTTGTGGGATTCAATCTTAAAAGCTAGTTGGAGTCCGTCGCCCAAGTCTACAACACCAGCATTTTCACCAGGCCCCACGAGGATGCGGGGCCCCTCAGTGGGAAATTGTTTGAGTAGAGGTCGAGAATTTTTGTAACAGCAATGCTCTGACCACATTACCCCAAACATACCCAGTTCAGCTTTGTTGGGATGACGCCCTAACCGACGGACAATTTCTGCGTATTCTTCTGGTTTAAGACCTTCAGCAGCGATTTCTTGCGGGGAAAAGAAAGCAGGAGATGTGGCGGTCATGGAAATAATGCACCAATTGTACAGAGCATTATTCTATCGATTTACTTGCCCTGTAGGTGCAGATCTAAGATGGTTCATGGCTAAATGCTAAAGATTAACTAAATAAATAGATTTACTCAATAAAATATTCGTAATACGTCTAACAGATAAATTGTATTAAAACTTAAAATAGAGGTAATTGTACTGAGTATAAAGTAATAAAATTTTATTTTTTTGTAATATGCATAAGTAATTTTCAGTCTATAGAAATGGCTATCAGCCTGTCAGACGAAACATTATTCTGAACGCAGAAACAATTCATAGGATGGAATGCCTGTAGCGAACTAGACCTACGCACCTACATAAATATAAGTATTTAAGCCGAATTCAGAGGATTTTGATTATGCCTAGACTAACCGTTCCACCAAATTTCATTGGCACCACTGGTTCCGACACTTTAATCGGAGAACAGTTAAATGTATCCGTGGCAATTGGCATTGATATTTTAACTGGAGGTTTCATTTATACACGCTCAGAAAAAGACACGATTACTGGCATCGCTACAGGCACAAACGACCTCGAAGGTAGCAGCAACGGCGGTACTGGGACAGGCATCGCCAATAGTGGCAAACTGAATGCAGGCGATGGAGAAGACACGATCGCAGGCACAGGTAGTGGCGGCAACGGCGGCAAGGGCATCGAACTTACTCCTGGAGGCGATGGTGGTAGTGCGATCGGCATTACCAATACTGGCAGTCTGAATACAGAGAACCGAAACGACGCGATCGCGGGTACAGGTACTGGCGGCAACGGCGGCATCGGTGGCAACGGCGGCGATGGTGGTAGTGCGATCGGCATCACCAATAGTGGCAGTCTGAATACAGGGAACGGACAAGACACGATTACAGGCACTGGTCAGGGCGGCAACGGTGGCAGGACTAACGAAAGTATGCTAATCCCTGGTGACGGTGCAGCTGGAACTGGCATCACCAATACTGGCACTTTAAATACAGGGGACGGAGAAGACACGATCACTGGCATCGGTACAGGCGGTAATGGCGGTAGTAGCGGAGGTGGAAATCCTGACGACGGGGGCGCCATAATCGGGGTCGGTGGAACTGGGACAGGCATCATTAACAGTGGCAATTTTAATACAGGGGATAGAAAAGATAGGATCGTCGGTACAGGGAAGGGCGGCAATGGCGGCTATATTTTTGGTAATAGGGGCTACGGCGGAACTGGGATAGGCATCAGCAACAGTGGCAATTTTAATACAGGGGACGGAGAAGACACGATCGCCAGTACTGGTACGGGTGGCAACGGCAGCAATGGCCGCAACGGTGGCGGCCCCGGTGGAGATGGTATCGGCATCAGCAACAGTGGCAAACTGGATACGGCAGACAGAGAAGACACGATCACAGGTACAGGGAAGGGCGGCAACGGCGGCACCACTGGCAATGCGGGAGGTGGTGACGGCGGAACTGGGACTGGCATCGCCAACAGTGGTAGTTTGAATACAGGGAATGCAAAAGACACCATCACAGGCATCGGTACTGGCGGCAACGGCGGTAGCAGCGTTGGCAGCGGTAGGGGTGGTACTGGCACAGGCATCAGCATCAGCAACAATGGCAGTCTGAATGCAGGAGACGGAGAAGACACGATCACTGGCATCGGTACTGGAGGCAACGACATCAACGGCGGCGTCAGCAACGGCACAGGTAGTGGGATCGGCATCGCTAACAGTGGCACTCTAAATGCAGGAAACGGAGAAGACACAATCACCGGTATCGGTACTACTGGCATCCCCAACTTTATCTACTTCGACGTCATCAGCGTTACTGGCACAGGCATCGCTAACAGTGGCACTCTAAATGCAGGGGACGGAAAAGATACGATCGCGGGTACAGGAACTGGCAGCAACGGCGATAATGATGGCAACGGTGGAGCTGGGACAGCTGGGACAGGCATCGCTAACAGTGGCACTCTAAATGCAGGAGACGGAGAAGACACAATCACTGGTATTGGTACTGGCGGTAACGGCGGGATCGCCCGTAATGACGGCGGAACTGGGATCGGTATCACTAACAGTGGCAAACTGGATACAGGAGACGGAGAAAACACGATTATCGGAACTGGTACTGGTGGCATCGGCAACCTTACTTCTGATGGCATCGGCGACGTCGGTGCTGGAATCGGCATCCAGAACACTAAAGACGGCACCATCACTACAGGGTGGAGCAACGACACAATTACGGGTTATGGGAACAGTTCTGGAACAAACGCCACCGCCTATGGCATCGTCAACGATGGAGTGATTGAAACCGACAAGGGTTCTGACAAGCTAACCGGACAGGCTACAGCAACAATTGGTGGTACTGCATACGGCATTTATGGACAAGGAATCATCAAGACTGGCGATGGCAATGACGAAATTATCGCCGCCAGTATCCTAGATGGAGTTCAACAAAAAGTCTCTATCGGTGGCGGCATCAGCATTGATTTGGGCACTGGGAATGACTACTTCAAAGGCTTTGGGCAAGCAACTGTTGATGGCAAGGACGGTTTTGATACCCTCGATTTGAGAGCTTTCAATCGCTCTCAACTGCTGGTATCTGGTGTGATTTCTAGCAATACCCTTAAAAGTGCCAACATCACTTTCAATAACAATGAAAACTCTATTAGCTTATCTACCACTGGCTTCGAGAAATTTATCTTTGCAGATAGTTCTTTCTGCTACAGCACTTTAGCAAACGGGGCATAGGTTTGTTAATTCCTCTATCTCGTGTTTTAACCTTTGGAGAAGTTTAAGTATAAAGCTAATTATTTTACTGAACTTAAGGAGCAAGAATCAATCATAAAAATGCACTCCGGAGGACAAAGAATTATTCTATCGATTTACTTGCCTAGTAGATGCAGTTCTAGAAATGCAGGTAATTCTTCTTTGGATATTTCTTTTTGGACTACTTGAATCACTAAGTTGTAAGCTTGCTCTTGGGATAAGTTCAAACTGTAGCCGTTTAAGGTTATGAAGGTATCCATAACCGCAAATACAGTGCGTTTGTTGCCATCAATAAACGGATGGTTCATCACTAAATGGTACAGGTATGCTGCTGCTCGCTCGTGAATTGTAGGATGGAGAAGTTCGCCGCTAAAAGTAGCTTGAGGTTGTGCCAATGCTGAATTTAGCAAACCTTTATCTCTGACACCAGATGTTCCACCAAAGCTGTTTATCTCATCTTGGTGAATGTCTAGGACTTATTGAAGTAGGAAAATTCATTTTCCTATAATCTTTATTCAGGCTTATCACAGTCCTAATGCATTGGAATGGAGTATTATTGTTGCTATATTCGGCGCAATTTCAGTCGGTTTGGGTATAGCTGCTACCGGGATTGTTTTTATTGCAAGTACAGTAATAACAATGCTTATAGCAGGAGCTAGTATAGAGGCGATATCAGCAGCAGTAGGAACAATGCTTAATACAATTGGTGCAACCAACGCATCACTAGAACTCTTGCATAAATACTTTGTGGTATGATCAGGGGTTATTCTAATTTCAGTTTTTGGTAATTCAAATAGTAAGAATTTATAAATTTTTTTGAGCAAGTATTATAAGGCGATGGCTCCGACTGCGGCAGGCGATAAGCCTACGGCATGGCTTCGCTTACGGCTAACTCAAAAAAAAGCAGCAAACACTGTTTCAGTTATTGATTAATTACTGAGATTGTTTGATTAATT
>JAESGI010000173.1_pt1 | contig 48332 bp, 36 predicted proteins | sample 9269671 | NCBI WGS metagenome assembly JAESGI01 (sample SAMN14515641, study PRJNA621666) | algae metagenome | isolation source: Nostoc indistinguendum CM1-VF10 and co-occurring heterotrophs from gravelly... | place: USA: Clark Mountains, San Bernardino, California | collected 1998-06-05 | reverse complement strand
GGCGTCGCAATACGGACTGCGCCCGGGCTCGACCGACGATCAGTCCCGCGCCCTGCAGAACGCGCTCGTCGAAGCGGTCAAGCGCGATGCGCTGTTGCTCGTCGCGCCCGGCCGCTACCGCATCGCCAATGTCGTGCTGCCGGAGGGCGCGCGGCTGGTCGGCGTACCGGGCGCGACCCAGTTCATCGCGGCTCAGGCTGCCCCGCTGCTCGTCGCGCGCCGGATCAAGCGGGCGGCGCTCGCCGGCGTCGGCCTGGACGGCCTCGATATCCGCGTCGGCCAGCGCAACGGGTTGATGGCGGTGGACGAGGTGCTCGATTTCGCCCTCGCCGATTGCGAGTTCACCAATGCCGGCTCGGTCGGGCTGACGCTCAATCGCACCGCCGGGCGCATCGAGCGCAACCGCTTCCGCAGCATGCGCGATTCCGCCCTGTTCTCGCTGGATTCGCGCGGACTTTCGATCGAGGCCAACACGGTCGAGGATTGCGGCAACAACGGCATCCAGATCTGGCGCAGCCAGGCGGGCGACGAGCAAAGCCTGGTGCGCGGCAACCGGGTCAACCGCATCCGCAACGATGCCGGTGGCGACGGCCCTAACGGCAACGGCATCAGCCTCTACCGGGCCGGCGGCGTGATCATCGAAGGCAATACGCTGCGCGATTGCGCGCTGACCTTCATCCGCAACAATTCCGGCTCCGGCGTGCAGATGCTCGGCAATCAGGGCCGGCGTTGCGGCGAGGTCGCGCTCTATTCGGAGTTCGCCTTCGAGGGCGCGATCATCGCGGGCAACTTGGTCGAGGACTGCGCGCAGGGCGCCAACATCACCAATCTCGACCATGGCGGCAGGCTAAGCGTCTTCGCCAACAACATCGTCCGCAACGCCCAGAAGGGCCTGGCGCCGAAGGGCAAGGAGCTGATCGGCGGCATGGGCGTGCATGTCGAGGCCGAGGCCAGCGTCACCGGCAACGTCATCGAGAACGCCAGCGAGGTCGGCATCTCGCTCGGCTGGTCCTGGGGGATGCGCAACCTCGTCGCCACCGGCAACATGGTGCGCAAGACCGGGATTGGCATCTCGGTCTCGCTGGTGCCGAAGGAGCGAAACGCCCTGATCGCCAACAATGTGATCAGCGAGGCGAAGCTCGGTGCCGTCGTCGGCACCGAATACGGCAAGGCCGTCACCGGCGACCTGACCAAGGCCGAGGACCGGCGCGCCGCCGGCGTCAGAGTGGAGAGCAACGCGGTGGGCTGAGGCGTCTGGCTAGGCCTCTGCTCCGCACCAGCCGGGCAGGTGCTCGGCATCGCTCTTCTTGGCTTCGACCAGCGCCCGCTTCAGCGCCTTCCCGAAGGCACCCTCCACCGTAGCGCGCTTGATCCGCCGGCGCAGGTGATCGGCCCAGAGAAATTCGGCGAAGGGCATCTCGGTCTTGGCGTAGCCGCCGGCGAGCCGCAGCGCCCCGGCAAGCGAGCGATAGGGATCGTCGACCAGATCGGAAATGCTGCGCGGAATATGGCCGTAGCCGCGTCGCAGCCCCTCGGCGTCGAATGGGTGCATCCAGCCGCGATTGTCGAGGAAGGTCCAGAAGGCCTGCTTGTCGAGCCGGCTCAGATCGGCGAGCTGCGTCGTCAGGACATGCCGCTCCCCTTCGAGGTGCAGGGCGAGCGCCAGATGATGGTGGTCGACCAGATAGGGCCGATTCTTGGGGCCCAGGACGACTGGGACAGCGTGCCCGCCCAGGAACAGCGCGTTCCTGCCGGCGCTCTCCTCGCGCCAGCGTTTGCGCTTGGCCTCGACCTCGCGCATGCCGACGGTCAACTGGGTCGGGCGCAGATCCGTGATCGCCGTCGCGATCAGTTGCGGCTCGATCTCGAACTTCATCAGCTCCTCCCGCCGCTGTGCTGGTCGAGGGTCCGAAGCGCCTCCTCGACACTGTGGAACAGGTGGTCCTCCCCGATTTCGGCGATGACGCCGAAGCGGCGAAGTGCCTCGAGCGCGCGCACCGACTCGACCCGCGCAATGGCGACGGCGGTTCCGCCTTCCCGGCAGTCCCGTATCAGGGAGAGCAGCGCCTGTGCTGCCGTGTAGTCGACCGCAGCGATACCGCCGGCCTCGAGCACGAACAGCGCCGGCCGCCGCTGCGCGATCAGCTCCATCATGCCGTGCCTGAAGCTCTCGGCATTGGCGAAGAGCAAGGGCGCCTGGAAGGCCGCTACCAGCACGCCAGCCTCGTTCTGCGTCGCATAGCCGTCCCCGGGCGGCCACCAGATCGTCGTCCCCGGCAGGCGCCCGAGCTCGAGCGGCCGGCTGCGCGTGGTCATCCAGACGCCGTGCAGCAGCGAGAGTGCGATGCCGATGGCGACGCCGGTCTCGATCGGCAGCCAGATGATCGCCACGGCGGTGAGCGCGATGAGTGCGAACTCCGCCGGCGACTGCCGCGCGATGGCGCGGATCTGCCGGAGGCGGAAGATGCGCTGGGCGATGAAGAGCAGCACCCCAGCCAGGGCCGCGACCGGCACCTGCGCCAGCAGCGAGCCGCCGGCAACTGCCAGCACCAGCACGATGGCGGCGGCCAGCAGCGCGGCGCGCTGCGAAGCGCCGCCGCTTTCGACGACCACTGCCGTGCGCGGCGGGCTGGCATTGACCGGAAAGGCGCCGGCGAGGCCGGAGAGGAGATTGCCCGCGCCGAGGCCGACGAAATCGCGATCGATCCGCGGTTCGGCGCCTTCGCTGTCAGGGAAGGAGCGGCTCACCGTCGCCGTCTGCATCATCACGACCAGCGCAAGCAAGAGAGCGAGCGGCACCAGGCCGCGCAAATCGGCCCAGTCGAAGTGCGGCCAGGCCAGTGCCGGCCATCCCGACGGCAGGACACCGAGAACCGCGACGCCCCGTGCCGCCAGTCCGAACAGCGCGACGGCGGCAGTCGCGGCCGCCAGCGCGATCAGCGCGCCGGGCAGGCGCGGCGCCAGGCGCTCGCACAGATTCATCGTCGCCAGGGTGAACAGGCCGATCGCGAGAGCGAACGGGCTGGCATCGCCGATCCGGCTCCAGATCGCCTGGACCTGCCCGGCAATGTGGTGCCCACCGCCGGGAATGCCGAGCAGCCCGGGAAGCTGCGAGACCGCGATATGAACCGCGATGCCGGCGAGGAAGCCGGTCAGAACCGGCACCGAAAGCAGGTCGGCGATCCAGCCGAGCCTGAGACCGCCGGCGATCAGCAGGGCGATGCCGACCAGCAGCGCCAGAAGCGCAGCAGCACCCGGCGGAATCGCGCCGCTCGCGGCAAGCGCCGCCAGGCCGCTGACGAAGATCGGCGTGATCGTCGAATCGGCGCCGGCCGTCAGCACGCGGCTGGCGCCGAAGGCCGCGAAGCCCAGCGTCGCCGCGACGAAGGCGAAGAAGCCGAGCTGCGGCGCGAAGCCTCCGAGCTGCGCTGTCGCCATCTGCTCGGGAATGGTGATCGCCGCCAGCGTCAGGCCGGCGAGCAGGTCGCGGCCGAGCGGCCCCGCGCCGGTGGCGACAGTGGAACGATCGGCTTTGTCGAGATCTTGCGGCATGGGACGGACCCGGCGGGGCGACCGAGCCTGCGCGCGGCCCGTTGCGGCCGTCAAGCACCTCAGGCGAGGTTTGCCGCCGCCCGGATTCTGCCCACCTCGATGCCGTTCCAGTTCTTCAGCACGCTTTCGCGGAAGCCGGCGAAGGCGGCCTTGCCGTCCTCGTCCAGCGGCAGCAGGCGCTCGATCAGCGCCGCCATCGCGACCTCCGCGGCCCGGCCGGCGCCATCGTCGCATTTCAGCGCGATGCCGTAGCCCAGTTCCGGCAGCGCGCCGCAATAAACGCCCTCGGCGCCGGTCTTGATGAAGGCGCGCGCCCCGAACCTTTCCATGAAGCGGGTGTCGAAGCGGCCGGTGCCGGCGACCATGAAGGGATTGGCTGCCACCGCTTCGCGGATGCGCCGCGCCGCGTCGGCGCGCTGCGGACCGAAGCCATGGCCGGTGCCGAAGCGGGCGAAGCCTAGCGCCAGCGCCTTCAGAGGCACGGCATAGGTCGGGATCGAGCAGCCATCGGTGCCGGAAAGTTCGCTGGTGTGGGCGGCGCCGGTCGTCTCCTCCAGTGCCTCCCTCACCGCCCTCTGCACGGCATGGCCGGGCTTCACATAGCCGGTCGGGTCCTCGTCGAGGCCGCAGGAGAGGCAGACGAAGCCGGCATGCTTGCCCGAGCAGTTGTTGTTGAGTGCGGTCGGCTCCCGGCCGGCCTTGGCGAGGGCGCGCGCCGCTGCCTCGCCCATCGGCCAATGCGCGCCGCATTCGAGGCAGCCGGCCTCGCGGCCCGCCTTGCGCAGCATGCCGAGCGCCGCCTGCGCATGCGCCTCCTCGCCGGAATGCGAGGCGACGGCGAGTGCGATCTCGGCCGGCGTCAGCCCGTAGCGGTCCGCCGCGCCACTTTCGAGCAGCGGCAGCGCCTGCAGGGCCTTGACCGCCGAGCGCGGGAAGACCGGCCGCTCGACATCCCCGAGCGCGAGCACCACGGCCCCATCGGCGTCCATGACGATCGCGGCGCCGCGATGGCGCGATTCGACGACGCCGCCACGCGTCACTTCGGCGAGAACGGGGTTGTCCATGGGCGCCTCCGGCGGAACTGTGCCGGGTTTGTCGCGTTTGTCGCTCGACCTGTCAAAGACCATGACGCAGAGTGGCGGACGCCTGCCACGGCAGGGATCTCCCATCAGCCGGAACGCCATGTCCCAGGACTACGAGACCGAGTACAACAACCGCGCCCGCGTGCCCGAGCATCCCGCGCTGATCGCCGGCTGGGCGGCGGATGCCGCCGCCTATCGCAGCGAAGCCGTCTCGGAGCTCGGCGTCAGCTATGGCGAGAGCCCGCGGCAGTATTACGACCTGTTCAAGCCGGAGACGGTCAACAGCCGGGCGATCGTGCTGTTCATCCATGGCGGCTACTGGCAGGCGCTCGACCCCAGCTATTTCTCGCATATGGCACGAGGCCTGAACCGGCTCGGCGTACCGGTCGCCGTCGCGGGCTACGACCTCTGCCCGCAGGTCGAGGTCGGCCATATCGTCTGGGAGATGCAGCAGGTTGCGGCGGCGATCTGGCGGCGCTTCAATCTGCCGGTGGTGGCGGCCGGACATTCGGCCGGCGGCCAGCTTTCGGCCTGCCTGCTCGCGACCGACTGGAAGAATGTCGACCCCGAGCTGCCGGACCATCTGGTCCACGCGGCCTATGGAATTTCCGGGCTCTACAACCTGAAGCCGCTGACCGAGACCAGCATCAACAAGGCGCTCGGCCTGACGATGGCGGGAGCCGAGCTGGAAAGCCCGCTGTTCTGGCCGGCCCCTTCGGGGCTGATCATGGACGCCGTGGTCGGCGGGGCGGAGAGCGAGGAATATCTCAAGCAGAGCCGGCGCATCACCGATGTCTGGGGCCTCGGCGGCGTCCGGACGCGCTATGAGGAGATCGAGGGCGCCAATCACTTCACCGTGCTGGCGCCGCTTCCCGATCCGGACAGTGCGATGACCCGGCGCATCGCCGCCCTCGCCGGCGCTTGATCTTCCGGCGCAAGCCTCTATCCAGAAGCGGTTCAAGGCACAGGGTTCCGGAGCGCGCGATGCAGACCTTCTTCGTCGAGATCAAGTGCAAGCTCGGCAAGACCTATGAGGTCGCGAGCGAACTCGCCGACCGCGAGATCGCCTCGGAGATCTACTCAACCGCCGGCAATTACGACATCCTGGCCAAGTTCCATGTTGCCGCCGATGTCGATATCGGCCATTTCGTCGCCGAGAAGGTGCAGTCGATCCCCGAGATCGCCGACACCCACACGATCATCACCTTCAAGGCGTTCTGAAATCGTTATATTTCAATGACTTATTTAGTAATTTAGCGGCATTATCGGCATTATTTATCGGCAGCGCGATGCCGCATTCGAGGTGTCATCGCGAGGACGATTGGTTTCCCGTTGGGAGGAGCGGGTGCGAACGAAGTGGAGTTCGCACCCGAATCACTTCGAACGGGTCGGGGAGAACTGGAAGCCCAAATTGGCCGAGGCCAGCAGATGGCAGCGGTCATGACCTCGCGGTCGCGCGAAGTCCTGATCCATCAAGGCAGCCGCGCTTCGATTTGATCTTGCGCACCCGAACATCCGGTGACCGGATGTTCGGGCGACGAATGACGGATTGGATCGGTTCACTTTGATCAGGTGTGGGCTGCGAGAAATCGAGGTCGTCTGTCTCCGAGACCGGCGCTATGACTTGATCGAGTCAATGCGTAGCCAGACCTCGGGAACAGAATGAACGCCGTCGAGATTGAAGAGGCCATTTCGGCTCTGGCCGAGCAGCCGTTCGATGCGCAGGAATTCCCCTTCGCCTTTCTGGAAGCCTTCGGCAATAAGGCCACGACGCTGAAGAAGCTCCGCTCGGGTGCGTCGAACAAGTCCGACCTGGGCGGCGTCCTTCAGACCAGCAACATCCACATCGTAGTGGCCGCCCCCGGCACGGCGACCGAGAAGCTCGCGGCGCTCCGCGCCAGCCCTGCGACGAAGCGCGGCAAGGTCAAGTTCATCCTCGCCACGGACGGCGTATCCTTCGAGGCCGAGGACATCGAATCCGGCGAGACGGTCGCCTGCGACTATCCCGATTTCCCTAATCATTTCGGCTTCTTCCTGCCCCTCGCCGGAATCAACACCGTCAAGCAGGTGCGGGACAGTTCGTTCGACATCCGCGCCACGAGCCGTTTGAACAAACTCTATGTCGAGTTGCTGAAGGACAATCCCGATTGGGGCAGCGCTGAGCGCCGACCGGACATGAACCATTTCATGGCTCGGCTGATTTTCTGCTTTTTCGCCGAAGATACGGATATCTTTGAGGGTACCCGGCGTTTCACCGCAACCGTCGAGCAAATGAGCGCGCGGGATTCCTCCAATACGCATGTCGTCATCGGCGAAATTTTCCGCGCGATGAATACCCCGATCGCAAGCCGGAACGATGCTCATCTGCCGCGATGGGCCGACGTGTTTCCTTATGTGAACGGCGGATTGTTCTCAGATACTCTCGAAGTTCCACGTTTCAGTCGCATTGCCCGGACGTACTTGCTCCATATCGGCGGGCTGGACTGGCGAAAAATTAACCCGGATATTTTCGGGTCTATGATCCAAGCCGTAGCTGACGACGAAGAACGTGGCGCGCTTGGCATGCACTACACGAGCGTTCCGAACATTCTAAAAGTGCTCAACCCGCTCTTTCTCGATGACCTGCGCACGAAGCTGGAGGAAGCTGGCGACAACGCTCGGATGTTGTTGAACCTGCGCAAACGCATGGCCCGAATCCGCGTGTTTGACCCGGCCTGCGGCAGCGGCAATTTCCTTGTTATTGCCTATAAGGAAATGCGAGCAATTGAAGCTGAGGTGAACAAGCGACGCGGCGAAGATAGTCGGAAGTCGGAGATTCCGCTCACCAACTTTCGGGGGATCGAGTTTCGCGATTTTCCCGCTGAGATCGCCCGCTTGGCTTTGATCATTGCCGAATTCCAATGTGACGTTCTGTATCGTGGTCAGCAACTCGCATTGAACGAGTTTCTGCCGCTGGACGCAGAGAACTGGATTACCTGCGGAAACGCGCTCCGTGTTGATTGGCTGTCGCTGATGGATGTTGATCGCGCGGGCGTGAAAATTTTCACCGACGACCTATTCGGCGCACCATTGGACCAAGCGCGAATCAGCTTCGAGAACGAGGGTGGCGAAACCTATATTTGTGGGAATCCTCCTTACTCGGGCAAGGGGAAGAAAGAACCAGAACAACTTTTAGATATGGACTTCATTTTCGGAAGCCGCACCGAAAAATATGGCTATGTTGACTATGTCGGATGTTGGTTCGTACTCGCAGCCGACTTCTGTCGCAGGACAAACGCCGCTGCTGCGTTGGTTACAACTAATTCAATTTGCCAGGGCCGCCAGCTTCCCCAGCTTTGGCCCCATGTGCTCGGCAAAGGCATCAAGATTTCCTTCGCGCATCACTCGTTCAAATGGTCGAATAACGCGACTCGCAACGCGGGCGTAACCGTCGCGATCATTGGAATAGCGCGCGAGGGGCATTCCAAAGCACCCACGCTTTATGACGGCGAATTCTCGCGGGAAGTTTCTCATATCAACGCATATCTCATAGAAGGCGCTGATTTATTCGTCGAAAGTGTATCAACCCCTAGATCGACGGACCTCCCTTTGATGCAGACAGGGAGTGTTCCGAATGACGGCGGAAATCTTATTCTCTGCTCTGACGAGGTTCATGAACTAAGCGCAGCGCACCTTGAGGCTGAACGCTTTATCCATCGATTCTATGGCTCGGAGGATTACCTACAGGGCTTGACTCGCTTCTGCCTTGTCATCGCAGACCGCGACGCTGATGTCGCGCGGGGAATTTCGCCGCTTCGTGATCGATTGGATCGTGTCGCCGAATTGAGGGCCGAAAGCAAAAAAAAAGAAACAAGGGATCAGTTAGCAAAAGTTCCCCATCGTTTCCAACATCGGGGGGAAATCCCTGAAAAACAGGCGATTATCATACCATCTGTTAGTTCCGAGCGTCGTGAATGGTTCCCCGCTGGCCTTTTGCCATCAGGTACTGTCATTTCAAATCTGGCCTTCATGATAAATGATGCGCCACTTTGGAATCTCGCCTTGCTCACATCACGACTTCATCTCACTTGGATCGGAACAGTCTGCGGGAAGCTGAAAACGGATTTTCGTTATTCAAATACGCTTGGCTGGAATACATTCCCGACTCCGCCTCTCACCGATAAGAACAAGTCTGATCTTACCCACTGCGCCGAGGACATCCTGCTGGCGCGAGAGGCGCATTTTCCGGCAACCATCTCCGACTTATATGACCCGGAGAAGATGCCTGCGATGCTCCGCCAAGCGCATGAGCGCAATGACGAGGTATTGGAGCGCATCTACATCGGTCGGCGGTTTCGCAACGACACCGAGCGATTAGAAAAGCTGTTCAATCTCTATAGCAAAATGTCCGCGTCGGCGGGCTCTGCCATAAAACGGAAGGTGGGGACAACAGCGTGATCGAGAAGAAGCCCGTCCCCTCCGTCTCGGTCTCGTATGCCCGCAACGGCAACACCAACAAGGCCAACGCCCTCGGCATGAGGCCGATGCAGGAACGCGCCTTTGAGAAGCGCGGCGAGCAGTATCTCCTGATCAAGTCGCCTCCGGCTTCAGGCAAGAGCCGGGCGTTGATGTTCATCGCGCTCGACAAGCTGGCCAACCAAGGCGTGAAGCAGGCGATCATCGTTGTGCCGGAGAAGAGCATTGGCTCCAGCTTCGCCGACGAGCCGTTGAGCAAATTCGGCTTCTTTACCGACTGGACGGTCGCGCCGAAATGGAACCTCTGCAACGCCCCCGGCGAGGATGGCGGCAAGGTCAATTCGGTCAGCGCGTTCCTCGCCAGCGACGACAAGGCGCTGGTCTGCACCCACGCCACCTTCCGTTTTGCCGTGGACAGATTCGGCGTCGAGGCGTTCGACGACCGGCTCATCGCGGTGGATGAGTTTCATCACGTCTCGGCGAATCCCGACAACAAGCTCGGACTGCAACTCGGTCAGTTCATCGCCCGTAACAAGGCGCATATCGTGGCGATGACCGGTTCGTATTTCCGGGGAGACGCCGAGGCCGTCCTCGCACCGCAGGACGAGGCCAACTTCGACACCGTCACTTACACCTACTACGAGCAGTTGAATGGCTACGAGTACCTGAAGCAGCTTGATATCGGCTACTTCTTCTATTCCGGCGCATATTCCGACGACATTCTCGCAGTGCTGAACCCGGCCGAGAAGACGATCGTTCACATCCCGAACGTCAATTCGCGCGAGAGCACTGGCCAGAAGGTCAAAGAGGTCGAACACATCATCGAGGAACTCGGCGAATGGCAGGGGATCGACCCAGCCACCGGCTTCCAGTTGGTCAAGACAGCGGACGGCCGGGTCCTCCGCATTGCCGATCTCGTAGATGACGATCCGGCCAAACGAGACCGCGTCTCCACGGCGCTCAAGGACCCAGCCCAGAAGAACAACCGCGATCACGTGGACATCATCATCGCGCTCGGCATGGCGAAGGAAGGCTTCGACTGGATTTGGTGCGAGCACGCCCTGACGGTTGGCTACCGGTCCAGCTTGACCGAGATCGTGCAGATCATCGGCCGGGCCACCCGCGATGCGCCGGGCAAGACGCGCGCCCGCTTCACCAATCTGATCGCGGAGCCAGACGCGTCCGAGGAGGCCGTGACCGAGGCCGTCAACGACACGTTGAAGGCGATTGCTGCCAGCTTGCTCATGGAACAGGTGCTCGCACCGCGCTTCGAGTTCAAGCCGAAGAACCCGCAGAACGGTCCTGTCGAGGGCTTCGATTATGGCGAAGGCGGCTATCAAGCTGACAAGTGCAATGTTGGCTTCAACGAGGCGAGTGGCCAGTTTCAAATCGAGATCAAGGGGCTTGTCGAGCCAAAAAGCGAGGAGGCGCAGCGCATCTGCCAGCAGGACTTGAACGAGGTTATTGCCGCCTTCGTCCAGGACAAGCCCACCATCGAGCGCGGGCTGTTCGATAGCGAGCATACGGGGGGAGAGACTGTTGCAGAGGAACTGACACAGCTTCGCCTTGGCAAGATCATCAAGGACAAGTACCCTGACCTCGACGAGGAGGATCAGGAGGCAGTGCGTCAGCACGCTATCGCCGCTCTCAACCTCACGCAGCAGGCCAAGAAGATCGCGCTCGGCGGGGACGGCTCCGGGGCGGAACCGAGCGCCAACACCGCGCTGATCGATGGCGTTCGCAAATTTGCCTTGAGTGTCACCGAGTTGGACATCGACCTGATCGATCGGATCAACCCGTTCCAAGAAGCCTATGCGATCCTCGCCAAGACCATGAGCGAGGACAGCCTGAAGCAGGTTGCCGCCGCCATCGCCGCCCGACGCACGCCCCTCAGCCCGGACGAGGCCAAGCAGCTTGCCGTCCGGGCGGTCCAGTTCAAGAAGGAGCGCGGGCGGCTCCCGTCCATCAGTTCGGCCGACCCCTGGGAAAAAAGCATGGCGGAAGGGGCTGCTGCCTTCGTGCGCTTCAAGGACGAGGGTCGCTATGAGTGACCTCGACCTCGACGATCTCCGTGCTGAACTGGCGGATTTTGCGCAGCCCGAGAAGAAGGGCGGGCGCACGCCGCGCGAGGAGCGCATCATCGCGGGGTTCGAGGACATCCAGCGCTTCGTCGATGAGCATGGTCGAGCACCACAGCATGGCGAGGATCGCGACATCTTCGAGCGGCTTTACGCCGTCCGACTCGACCGTCTTCGCTCGCTGGAGGAATGCCGTCTAGTTCTCGCGCCTCTCGACCACCAAGGTCTCTTGACCGGCTTGGAGGCCGCCCCCTCGCCCGCCGAGGACATGAATACCGATGAGCTTCTGGCTGAGCTTGGCGGGGCTGCTGGCGAAGCCGAGATCACCGAGCTTCGCCATGTCCGCTCGGCCGCCGAGAAGCGCGCCGCCGAGGAGATCGCAAATCGCGAGCCATGTCCCGACTTTGAGCGGTTCAGGCCGCTGTTCGAACAGGTGCGGCTCGATCTGGATCGAGGCTTCAGGATCACCCGCCCGTTCGTCAGAGATTCCGGGCTGTTGAAGGCCGACATCACCGAGGGGCAGTTCTTCATCCTCGGCGGCCAGACCGCCTTTGTGGCCGAAGTCGGTGAGACCTTCCGTGCCCCCAACGGCGAGCAGGACGCTCGTCTGCGGGTGGTTTATTCAAACGGGACCCAGAGCAACCTGCTCCGGCGATCGCTCCAGCGCGCGTTGTACAAGGATGAGGCCGGGCGGCGGATCACCGAGCCGAACGCTGGCCCTCTCTTTGAGGATCGCAACAGCGACGATGATGTGGCCAGCGGCACAATCTATGTCCTGCGCAGCAAATCCGATCATCCGATCGTCGCGGCGAACCGCGACGTACTGCACAAGATCGGGGTAACGAGCAGCGAGATCACGCGACGGCTGGCCAACGCCAAGCTCGACCCGACCTTCCTCATGGCCGATGTCGAGGTCGTCGCCACGTACGAGCTATTCAACATCAATCGGGCGCGGCTGGAGAACCTGATCCACCGCATCTTCGGAGCGGCCCGCCTCGACATCGAGATCAAGGACCGCTTCGGCCAGCCCGTGGTTCCTCGCGAATGGTTCCTGGTCCCGCGCTTCGTAATTGACGAGGCCGTTGAGATGATCCGGGACGGTACGATCACCGACCACGTCTATGATCCTCGGACGGCAACGCTTCGACCTCGATAGATCGGATACTGATTTCGTTCGACAAAGCTCAATTTTGCCTCATGCTCATTTCACTGCAACAACGTGGAGAGAGCATGGAACTGGTCAGGCAGGCGTACCGAATTCGCGAGTTTCGGGGCTACGCGCTGAACTTCGCGGCGCGCCTCGAAGCCAGCCTTCCACATACGATCCTTCGCCTCCTGCAAGCAGGCGACCTCAACAGACAGGTGTTCTGGGCTGCTGCCGCTGAGGTTAATCTCGACCATCCTGAAGCTTTCCTTGCCCTGATCAAGGCCCACGCCCCCGATATTATTGCCGATGTTGGCCATCTTGATCCATTGGCGCAGATCGCGCGGGCTCTAATCCTGATGAAGCCCAGAAGGACCCTGGAATGCCTGTATGGGGCGTGCCCGAGCGGCCTGCTGGGGCTGTTCGAACGATTTGGGAGCCAGCCCCTGTACAGCCCCGATGTCTACCGGCTCGCCTTCGAACTGTTCTCCGATCCGCGCCACAGGCATCGCGCCAAAGTTCTCGGTCAGCTTCCCGGTCAAATTCGCCCTGAGCACGTCACGGTCGTCGCCAGCCTCGACGATGTACTGGTTCATCGTGCTGTGCTGGAACGTGTTCGTCGGGGCGAAGTAGCCGCGCTGAACGCCTTCGCGCAGATGATCGTGGACCGGTGCGACGCGACCCCCGAACTCATCCGCGAATCCCTGGCGGTGCTGGCGGTCGGGACCACGGGCGTGAGGATCGACGAATGGGTCCAGGGCTGGCTCGCTCGCCAAGTTCGCATCGCCATCGATCCGCCGATACCTGCGGATGATCCCACCCTCCGGCTCCGGGTTGGTGGCGAAATGGCTTCTCTGGGTCGCCGCCTCCGCAATTGTGCCGGGCAGCGGATGGGTGGCAGCTTCGCTGGCGATCGCATGATCTACGAATTTTGCGGTGACGGCGAAGAGGCCGTGATCGAGTTGGAGCGCCTGACGAGCGGCTCGGAGGTTCGCTGGCTCCTGGCGGGAGCTTTTCGGGCCAAGAACCGACGCGTCAGTGTGTCCGTTGCGGAAGCAATTCGAGGAAAACTCGACCAGTTCGGTATCCTGTATGAGCCGCTGATGCTGCGGCAGAGCCCCGAGAAGGACCTGCACGACCTGATCGACTATCAGGCCCGCCCAGCCTGGGATGAGAATTTTGACGCGGCGAGAGATGCCGGTGATGACGCCCTCGACCGACTGCTCGATCAACTCGACGATGAGGTGAACGGCCGGGAGGCCGCCTGATGGATGTAGCCATCACCCAAGTGCAGCACGAGACCTCGCGCGCGATCGTTCGCGATCGCCGGGGCATCGTCATCGGCGTGATCGAGCGTCAGCCGCTGATCGGCAAGCTGATCGCCCGCGATCAGCGTGGTCTCGTTGCTGGGCTCTATGACGAGCGTTCCCGGACAACCCGCGATGCGCGGGGGCGGTTGATCGGCCAGACCAACATGCTCCCGGTGCTGCTGTTCCGGGAACGCTGATGCGGACCTTCCTGATCCTCGCGGCCCTCGGCTGGGCGATCTCGCTGCCTTGGGCGACCTTGTTTGGCTACTGCGCGCTGATCGTCGCCGCGCTCGCAGCAGCATGGTTCCTCTCGGTTTCGATAGAGCGCCAAAGCGCTTTGCCGAGGCGAGGCGGAAACGTCATCGACGCGAACTACGTCACGGCGCTCGAAGCCATGGTGTCGGAGGCCGAGGCGGAAATGAAAACATTGCGGGGCGAGATCGAGCGGCTTCGCGCGGCTCAACCTATTTCGGAGCCCGATCCGACGACGGCGCTCTATCACCGCGTCGGACTCAGTTCTTGTGCTCCCGACTGGTTGGTTCTGGCCGCGCGACGCGCCTACCGAGTTGCGCTTCACCCCGACAAGCACCCGCCACACTGGAAACAGGAGGCCGCGCGTCGATTCCAGCAGGCCGAGATTGTCTTCGAGGCCATAGCCACTCAGCGCGCTTCAGCCTGACGTTTTCAGTTGAGACCGATCACTCGGCGGGACCTGCGCGTTCTCGCTCATGTGTTCGATCGCTTGCCGGTAGCTCTCGCGCCAAACCGATCGGCAACACGGGATGCTACGTCCGAACGGGTCTTACTGCCAACCAGGAAAGACTAGGAGGGATAGCTGGCGCTATCCCTGTCGGCCACGCAAGCCGCGCTCGCTCGCCGCTCACGGACTTGCTTGCCGACGACTTTTCCATCCTGAATTATCGCGCGACCATTGATTTCGGCATGTTCAGAGGCTGACCGTCTTTTTCTCCCCCTTGGACGACGCACCGTAGAAAGCAGCGGATAGGTCGGCCAAAGAGGAGATGCCAGCGCAGAGGGATGTCCCGGAGTGTGCCGTCCCGACAAGCAGCGCGGTCGTTTTATCGACGGCAGGCGGTTGCCCGGTACCTGCATGTAGCTGCCCCTACTGGTCCTGATCCGCTTACGGTCGAGCTTCGGGGTAGTGCTGATCTGTGCGACTTCGTCGCTTTTTCAGATCAGCGCCTTGCGGCTCCAGCGATCTTCTTGGGACCCAACGGTTACGGGTTCGATTGAACCCGAGCGCGCGCAGCATGCTGTCGGGGTACACGCTGCGCGTCGGAGGGCGTCAAATTATCAAGACGCACTTCTCCTGTCATTTCTGGTGCCTTTCGCGGGGTGCCCTGAGGCTTCCCCCGCCGAGCGGCTGTGACGGCGCATCCGCGCTTGTTCCGGCTCGTCGAGCGCTCTTTCTCTCATGGGTCCGGTCTGCGACTGGCAGCATCACCTGCCCTTGTCTTGTTTTACTCCCGGATACCGTTCTGGGCGGGGCAGCCCTGCCTATATGTCGAGGCCCCTTGAGCGTTATATGGTATCTGTATTTATCACACTCAAATAATGATGACGATATAAATCGCGACCTGAAGAACTATATAAATAAATTACCCGAATAAAGAACAGCGATATGCAATCAAACATAATCAAAATGCCGACAAATCGAGAAATTAACGCTCCCGAGTTGAGCATCAGCAGTGTCTATGGAGACCTGTCATTCGAACAGGCTACCGAAGCCTTGGAGCGTTGCGGCATCGCATTTTGGACCGAGATCACTGATCTCACTGGCACCTGCATTGTGTTTGAGGAGCCCTCGATTGGCTTCGATTTCCTGATGCGCTGGCGGGGCCTCGTCAAGATTGCTTGCAGTTGGGAAGACCCTGATCTGGGTCTCGGGATCGAACTGGAGCAGGAATTGCCGCCGGAGGCGCAGGACTGGCTGGACGAAAAGTATCCTGACGCGTCTCGCCCCCTACCTCGGACCGCCCTGATTTTTGCGAACGAACTTCACCGCGATCGCTTCGCCCAGGCAATCGCAACCGGTTAGAACAAGGGGACTGGCCCCGCCCAACGTGGCAACGCCAGCTTCGCCTATGGAGCGCTGCCCATGGTCGCCTGGATCGGGAGAACGACATCCTGAAGCGCAGAGCTTTGCGGGCGACGGCCACCCGAATTCCGCGATCAGTCTTGAGCCCGAACAGATTGGCGGGATCAGCGAGACGCAGTGCATTCCTGATCCTTTCCGCTTTCAGGTGATTGGGCTTTGCTACCGCCTGCGGGACGTTCCGTCTGCAATTCGAGGCTACTTTGGCCGTGGGGCCGCCGCGCCCGACCTATATCTCGGAGAGCGGCGGCATCAGTGTTCCGGTGAACATCCGGTGACCGGATGTTTCTGTGCTCACGCCGCGACGCGGTACTTCCTGACGAGGCGCTGGACTTCGTCCTCGTCGGTCACCACGATGTCGATGACCTTGGCCTGATGGCCTTCGATCCGCGCGAGTTGCAGGACGTATCCTTCGGTGGCGGCGACGGGCTCGGCGAACGTGATCTCGGCCAGCGGGGCTTCGAGCTTCGGCTTCACGTAGGCGTTCCAAGCTTGCATCCTTTCCTCGGCCTTTTTGGCGGCGCGAGCTTCAGCGGCGGAGGCATGCGGCCCGGCCTTCAAAGCGCGTTCCACGAATGCGAATGCCTTGGCATGCCCGGTAAGTCCCGTTCCGTCTTCAGGGGCACCGAGCCATTCCACCACATGGAGGCTGTCGGGGCGCACGTCTGCGAGTTCCAACCCACGGAGAACCTTGGCCCAATCGCTGGCAGTCTGAGGCTTCAATTCACTGCCCGCCAACTTCAGAACGGCCTTGGCCACGTACAGATGATCGCTCGTGTCTTTGCGGCGTGGCAGTTTTGACTTCTTTTCCAGCCCCTCCATCAACGCGGGGTCCATCGCAGCAGCGGCACGCAGTTCGTGCAACCGCCCAAGGGCGACAAAGGACATATGGCGGCGACTTTTATCGTATTCGATTTCGTAGAGCGACAGTTCGCGAACCCCACGAGTCGCTTCAGAGATGAGCCTCTCTGATGATGATGACAATTCAGGCTCAACTTTCATGCTTTTCGCAAGCTTTGCTCCGGCATTTCCACCCAAGATGGTCGCCTTATACGGCGACACACCTGAGAATTCAGAGACCGTTTCCATACACAACTCCATTGCTTCCACGTTGAAGGACACATTCACTGCGTCCAAGGTTTCTACACTTAGAGGCTGCCTCAGTTCTGGAATCCGGCAATCAAAATCCTCTCGGCGGATTTTGACATATTGAAGAGATCGCTAAAAAAATGGCGCAAATTTTCCGTATAAGCCGGTTGATCGATGCAATAACTGCGTTATTTATCATAGACTTAGCAGCATGATCGCCAGCAGCTAAATAGTACATGGCCAGACGTTGTTGCTCAGCCCGCCGCTGCGGATCGATTGCGTGCGCCGGTTGTGCGTGGCGTTACAGCCTTCACATCTCGCGTCGCATCCAGGCTGTTCATCCGCGCCGCCTGCACACGGTTGCAATCGGCCGCTCAACTTACGACCCGTCCGAGTTCCGACAAAAGCGAAAGTCCATCCATAATTCGGTCGCTTATCAGCGACGGCGGTGCTCCTGGTGGAATGATTTCGGCCTTTGGCTCTGGTTGACCGGGGACCGACTGGTCGGATTCGCGGAGTTCGGCTCGATCACGCCTGAGGAGTTCGAGTGTACCTTCCAGCGACACGGCGCTGTCAGCGCCTGCCCGATCGACATCCCCTTCGTGCGCGTCGAGGTCTACAGGGCGGCACTGATGAGTTCTCCACCAATTGCAGTGGAACACGGGCGCTATCAGGCGCTCAGGATCGCGATCGAGCCAGTAGCGCTTCCGGTATTACCGATTTCATCGGACACCGAGCGAGTTGTTCAACCCATGCCCGTCCTACTGTGACCATCTTCAGCAAAAATCCACTGGCGCTGTGATGTAAAGAAGCCGTCTCAATCGCGGGAAAACGCCATGGCCGTCTACGTCGCCAACTTCGGAGAGCAGAACTACGAGTGGCCAGTCTGCAAAGAGCGCGGGACGGTAGCGACGATGAACGAGGTCCGAGCCCAGGAATACTGGTTGGCCGGAGACCGGGAGAGCTACATCCGCACGCGGGTGGCAGATCGGACCGCCGCCGGACTCGTTCCAACGAGACCGGTCGCCTCGCGCTGGTTCAACCTCATGTCGATCGTATCACAAACGCAGGGCGACACTTGGCTACACAGCGACACGCAAAGCATCTGGTGGACGACTTCTCGGGCGGGCCAGCCGACCTATGAACCTCGCACCGAGCCTGTTGGCCGAAAGCGAAACGTGATCATATGCCACAAGCCATGCGATCCGTGGCGAAGCACGAACCTGCGCGGAAATCCGCTGCCATGGGCAGGATTGCATCCGAAAGCGAAGGACTTCCTCTCGACAGAGGCGACGCTCCAGGCACTCAGCCCGGACTACGCCGCCTATGCGCTCGCGCTGGTTCGGGGGGAAGACCTGTCACCCTGGCACGACACTGATGTATGGCGGAAGAAACTCGCCGAATCATCCACCAAGGCGGGCGCGACGACGTTCTATGATCAGAAGCAGAAAGCTGCATGGCGGATGGCCTACACGGCTTTCCACACCACCGAACATGCCAATGGGCAACAGGCGCTCAGGACCGTGAAGAACAAGGACATGGAGTTCGGCTCACCGAAAGAGCTTGAGGACCACATCCTGGAGTTGTTGCAGGTCCAGGAGGACATCTGCGTACTCACCGATCTGCCGCTGAATTTGGACGAGCGAGAGGGTGATCCCGAGATGCGGGCTTCGCTCGATCGCATTGACAGCAGCGGCCACTACGCGCCGGGAAATCTCCAAATCGTCTGCCGGTTCGCAAACCGATGGAAAGGCGCGAGCGACAACAGCCAGTTCCGTCGCCTGATGGACGTAGTCATGCGGACGCCGCAGAGAGCCGTTTAGTGGAATTACTCTTCAGGCCGATGGCCCAATCCTGTTTGGCGGATCGAGCCCCTGCCGTGCTGTTGAACCTCCGGTGACCGGATGTTTCGCTCCGACCCTCCTCTGACCGCCCGACGCCCCCTCGATTCTGCCTGTACCAAAAACCCTCCCGCATTCGCGGCCACGACCGTCTTCGCAAACCCCTGTAAAATCGAGGCTGGCGACGGGGCGAGATGATCGGTCCGACTGTTTCCGTAACCATCTGTTTTTGATTGCGCTTTCGGCAGTTCGTGAGAACGTGGTCGGCATGAAGCGCGTCGCCCTCTACGCCAGGGTCTCGACAGATCGAGGCAACCAGACCACCGAGAACCAGTTGCGGGTCCTCCAGGAGGCTGCTGCGCGCCTGGGCTGGACCATCGTCGCCGTCCATGTAGATGAAGGCATCTCGGGTGCGAAGGGCCGCGAGAAGCGACCCGGCTACGACGCGCTGCTCAAGGGCGTCACCCGAGGCGAGTACGATCTCGTCGCGGCATGGTCGGTGTGCAGGTTGGGAAGATCGCTCCAGGACCTCGTCGGCTTCCTCGCCGATCTACAGGCACGAGAGGTTGGTCTGTATCTGCACGTGCAGGGTCTCGATACCAGCACCCCCTCGGGGCGGATGCTCTTCGGTATGACCTCCGTCTTCGCCGAGTTCGAGCGCTCGATGTGTGTCGCTCGCGTCAAAGCCGGATTGTCCCGGACCACGAAGCGCCTGGGCCGTCCGCCCATGGCCGAGGAAAAGGTCCAGGCGATCCGAGCCCTGCTTGCCGATGGGATCGGCGTGCGCGAGACGGCCCGACGAACCGGCGCAGGGACCGCCACGGTGCAGCGCCTGAAGCGCGCGATGACGGTCGAGGACGGTGAGGAGCCCATGGCGGCGTAAGGCAACGTAGCCTCGATGAGCGAGACCACGTTGCCGACGTAGACCATGCCCTCGTCGCTCTTCGCGCACAAGATTCAGTCGAAAACTACCCCTTCTACAACGCGCACGCCTTCTCGCCCTTGGGCACCCGGACCGCTATCGCTCCTGCGCAACAAAGCTCGGCGGGCGCTTGGCGAGCGGGTCGAGATATTCGAGCCACGGCAGCTTCACGTAGTTGGCCAGATCGTCGCCGTACCGGTGATGCTCGTCCTTTGGGTGCCCCATAATCCAGCGCTCCACCTTCTCGTCGATACCGCCATCGCTCAGCCGAGTTCGGCACCGATGCCGGGTGCAGTAGAAGACCTTGCGCTCGCGCTTCGTCTTCGGGTCGATGCTCGTGATCCCGACCTCGCGCATCTTGTCGTTGATCCTCCCGAGGATGTTGTCCAACGTCTCGACGAACATCGGGCCTTCAATCTTGGGCGGGAGATACGGAATCAAGCCCGAAGGTAACGGAATACGCCGCGTAGAGGCTTCGTTCTTGCTGCGGTTGATCCAGATGAAGCGGCACGAGAACGGCTTACCCGTGTGCGGATTATGCGCCAACTTCTCCGAGAATTCCTCGTGGATCGCATAGACCTCGGCGGGCCGCATTCCCGTCCGCAGGCAGAACTGCCACATCAAAAGCTCATCGGCCGTGAAGAGATCGAGCCGAGCCTCCATCTTGGCCACATCGTCATCGTCCAAAGCGAGCCGGTTGGTCGTGTCGTTCGGATCGCGCTTGGCCACGCCGCTGAACGCGTTGAACTTCACCCTTGGCTTCTTTTTCGACATCTCCAGATTGATTGCCGCAACCAGCCCACTCAATTTGCTCTTGATCGTGGCGGACACATTTCCCTGACGCTTAAGTTCCTCGACGAGCAGCTTCGCATCGTCGCGGTCAGCATCAGCGAACGACTTGTTTCCGGTGACCTCCCGGAATAGCCGGAGCATGTTCCGGGCAGCGTTCGCGTGGGTCTTCGCGGGGGCTCTCTCCTCGATCCAGGTCTCGACGATCTCATGGTCTACGTCCGGGCCTCGCACGGTTTTGGCGCGCCAGAACTCGGCGGGCGGTCCCGCTGTCATCTCTGTCCTGGAGGTGATCTTGATCGCCGTGTTGATGTTGGGCTCGGTCTTGAGTTGGTTGCCCTGAGGATCGAGGAAAATCAGTTCGTCGGCAGTCGCGATGATCATGGAGCCGTCATCGCTCCTGATCGTCGAGCCCGGAGCATGAAGCGGCGGAAGCGGATCAATCACGATCTTCTGTCGCGAGGGCGTGGTGTACGCGGCCTCGATCACGGCGTGATCCTCTAGGCTGAGCCGTCGCCTCTGACCCGGATTCATCATGTGGCTGAACGCCAGCAGGAACCTCTTGTGCTCCAGGACCTCAGGTCCAGCCAGAATCTCAGCCTCGCGGCGATCCATGGTGTGGAGGCTCTTCTCGATCTTCTTCGGGACCTCACGGCCAAGAAGAGCAGCAGCAGCCGAACGCATCGCGCCGGTCGGATATTGCAGTCGGAGATACCAGTTTTGCGAACCTTTCCGCTGATACAAATAGCCGCCTGGACGCGCCACGATGTTCAAACCCTCTATCGTCATCAGATAACGACAGAGATTTATCGTCATGTTTATCGACAGTCAATGTAATTGAATACAAAGCATTTTTTGGATCGTTAAATTTCAAAAATAACCTTCAAGGCGTTCTGAGCCCCCTGCCCGCTCCCCTCACCTGATCGGCGTGGTCAGCCCGTCCTCGGGCTGCCATGCACGCAGAAGGTCGGCGAAGCGGCGCGCCGCCGGGACGACCGGGCCGGTCGCGGGGAAGAGCAGCGAAGTGCGATAGACGATACGCGGCGCAAAACGCCGCGCGGCCAGCCCCTGCATGCCGCCGAGCGTCAGCGGGAAAGGGTTGAGCAGCGCGAGCCCGACGCGCTGGCGCACCAGCTCCGCCATGAAGGTCGCCGTCGCCCCTTCGGCGACCAGCCGGGGCGCGACGCCGGCATCGGCGAAGGCGCGGTCAGCCTCGAAGCGAACCGGAAAGCGCCGCGCCGCGGCGATCAGCGGCTCGTCGGCGAGGTCACGCGGCGCGATCACCGCGTGGGCGGCGAGCGGATGGTCCTCCGGCATCACCACATGCGCCACGGCCTCGCGGAAAACCTCGTTGCGAACGCCGATATGCGGCACGGGCACGTCGACCAGCCCGATATCGGCGGCGCGGTCGGCAACCAGCGCGATCACGGAGGTGCTGGTGCCGATCTCGACATTGGCGACGACATCCGGCTCCTGAATCCGGAAGTGCGCCAGCACCGGCGGCAGCACGAATTGCGCCAGCGTCGTCGCAGCGGCGATGCGCAGAACGCTCGCCATCGCCGTCTGCCCGGGCCACCCCGCCAGGCGCTGCAGTGCATCGAAGACCGGTTGCGCCTCCGCCTCGAGGGCGAAGGCGTCGCCGGTGGGCACGAGCCGCCCACCCTCGCGCAGGAAGAGCGGCCGGCCGACATGTGCCTCGAGGGTTGCGAGCGCCCGCGACACGGCCGGCTGCGAGATGCCGAGCATCTGCGCCGCGGCCACGGTTTTCCGGGTCGCGATCATCGCCTGCAGGATCTCGAGCTCGCGCAGGCTGGGCGCCTGCCTTGCCCCCGCCTTGCCGGCCACGCGCTTTTCCATCGGAACCGCCCTCGATTCTGCGTTTATCCCCAAGCCGCATTCGAATATGCGCGGAGATTATACAGTCTACCAATGGCTATAATTTACAAGCATAGAAAACGGCTCTAGGGTTCGCGCCAAGGCGAGGGAGGGGAAGGTCCGGGCAACCGGCGACTCGCCAGTCATGGTTCAGTTGTTCAAGATGGTGGCTCAGGCCGTCGGGAGGGCAGAATGGAAAAGATCAGCAAGATCGGGCTGAAGGGCCTGAAGGCCGCGCTTCTCGCGGCACCCGTGATGGTCGCCGCCGGCGCGGTATCGGCCCAGGAACTGCGCGTCGGCATCTCGGCCGAGCTCAGCGCGATGGACCCGCACTATCACAACGTCTCGCCCAACAACATGCTGGCACGGCACGTCTACGAGCCGCTGGTCGGGCAGGACGAGAAGCAGACGCTGAAGCCGCTGCTGGCCGAGAGCTGGAAGGCGATCGACGACACCACCTGGGAATTCAAGCTCCGCAAGAACGTCAAGTTCCATGACGGCTCGCCGTTCACGGCGGACGACGTGATCGCCACCATGCAGCGCGCGCCGAACGTGCCGAAAAGCCCGTCGAGCTTCTCCGCCTATGTGCGCGGCAAGGAGTTCAGCAAGGTCGACGACCACACCGTTCGCGTGAAGACCGCGACGCCGGCGCCGCTGGTGCCGACCGACCTTTCGACCTTCGGCATCATCTCGGCGAAGTGCAAGGACACGACCACCGAGGACTTCAACCTCGGCAAATGCGCAGCCGGCGGCACGGGCGCCTACAAGCAGGCCGAATATGTCGCGGGCGACCGCGTCGTGCTGACGCCGAACGAGAATTACTGGGGCGGCAAGGAGCCCTGGTCGAAGGTTACCTTCAAGATGATCACCTCGGCCCCGACCCGCGTCGCGGCCCTGCTCGCGGGCGATGTCGACGTGATCGACAACGTCCCGACCTCCGACGTCGCGCGCCTCAAGGGCGACGCCAAGCTCAGCGTCGCCAGCACGGTCTCGAACCGGGTGATCTACTTCCACATGGATCACTTCCGCGAGGTCTCGCCCTTCATCAAGGGCAAGGACGGTTCGGAGATCAAGAACCCGCTGCAGAACCTCAAGGTCCGCCAGGCGCTGTCGATGGCGATCAACCGGCCGGCGATCGTCGACCGCATCATGGAGAAGGAGGCGATCCCCGCCGGACAGCTCCTGCCCGACGGTTTCTTCGGCACCTCCAAGAAGCTGAAGCCCGTCGCCTATGATCTCAACGGCGCCAAGAAGCTGCTCGCCGAGGCCGGCTATCCGAACGGCTTCAAGATGAAGCTGCACGGGCCGACCAACCGCTACCTCAACGACACCAAGATCATCGAGGCGGTGGCGCAGATGTTCTCGCGCCTCGGTATCGAGACCGAGGTCGAGACGATGCCTTCGGCGAACTTCTTCACCCGCGCCTCTCAGGGCGGCCAGGGCAACGTGCCGGAATTCTCCTTCATCCTCGTCGGCTGGGGCGCGGGCACGGGTGAATCCTCCGACTCGCTCAAGGCGCTACTCGCCACCTTCGATCCGGCCAAGGGCATGGGCGCCACCAATCGCGGCCGCTACTCCAACAAGGCCTTCGACGCCAAGCTGGAAGAGGCGCTGCGCACGGTCGACGACGCCAAGCGCGACCTCGCTCTCGCCGAGGCGATGGAGATCGGCATCAACGATGTCGGCCTGATTCCGACGCACTACCAGCTCAACACCTGGGCTTCGCGCAAGGGCGTCAAGGTCCAGGCCCGGACCGACGAGTACACCCTCGCCACCGGCATTCGTAAGGAATAAGCCGGACACATCGACGCCCGTCCGGACCCGCTTGAAGCCCGGTCCGGACGGCGCGACACTCTTTTCTTGTTGGAATGCGAGGGCGCCATCTGGCCGGAACACCGGTCGGTTGGCGTTTCGCATCCCGCTCCGGAAGGTCCCGGACCATGCTGGCATTCGTCCTGCGCCGCCTGGCGCAAGCGCTATTCGTCATCGCGGCGATGCTCGTGATCGTCTTCTTCGGCGTCAACGTCGTCGGCGATCCCATCTACATGCTGATCTCGCCCGAGATGGACCAGCAGCAGATCGCCGAAACGGCGCGCGCGCTCGGTCTCGACCGGCCGATCTGGGAACAGTTCCTGATCTTCCTGAAGAACGCCGTGCAGGGCGATCTCGGCCGGTCCTTCGTGCATGGCGAGTCGGCGATCAAGCTGATCCTGCACCGCATGCCGGCGACGCTGGAGCTCGCTTTCGTCGCCCTCTTCATGGCGATCCTGATCGGCCTGCCGCTCGGCCTCTATGCCGGGCTGAAGCCGGAGAGCCGCATCTCCCGGCTGATCATGGCGATCTCGATCCTCGGCTTCTCTCTGCCGACCTTCTGGGTCGGGCTGATGCTGATCCTGACCTTCGCCGTCAGCCTCGGCTGGCTGCCCGCCACGGGGCGGGGGCCGACCGTCTCGATCCTCGGCATCGATACCTCGCTGCTCTCGCTCAAGGGCTGGCAGCATGTCGCCCTGCCCGCGCTCAACCTCGCTCTGCTCAAGATCTCGCTGGTGATCCGCCTCGCCCGGGCCGGTGCCCGCGAGGCGGCGCTGATGGACTATGTCAAGTTCGCGCGGGCCAAGGGCCTGTCGCAGAGCCGGATCATCGGCGTCCATATCTTGAAGAACATCATGATCCCGATCGTCACCGTGCTCGGGCTCGAATTCGGCTCGCTGGTCGCCTTCTCGGTGGTGACCGAGACGATCTTCGCCTGGCCAGGCATGGGCCGCCTGCTGCTCGAGGCGATCACCCGCCTCGATCGGCCGGTGATCGTCGCCTATGTCATGGTCGTCGTGGTGCTGTTCGTCACGATCAACCTCCTGGTCGACCTGATCTATTCCGCGCTCGATCCACGCGTGCGCCTGACGGAGGCCACCTCATGAGCGAGGCCACCCTGCCCACCGCCGCTGCCGCCCCGCCGGTCGAAGCGAAGGAGGAGACGCCGTTCCGGCGCTTCGCCCGCTCCTTCTTCGAGGACAGGCTCGCCACCTTCGGCCTCGGCCTGTTCGTCCTCATCGTTCTGCTCGCACTGGCTGCGCCGCTGATCGCGCCGCAGAACCCTTACGACCTCGCCAGCGTCGACGTGATGGATTCGCGCCTGCCGCCCGGCGACGTCGCCGGCGAGGGCTTCACCATGTGGCTCGGCTCCGACGGCGTCGGACGCGATCTGCTCTCCGGCATTCTCTACGGCCTGCGCATCTCGCTGATGGTCGGCGCGTTCTCGGGCATCCTCGCCGCCGGCGTCGGCATGGCGATCGGCTTGATCGCCGCCTATTCCGGCGGGCGCACCGAGAACATCATCATGCGCATCGTCGACCTGCAGCTCTCGCTGCCCTCGGTCCTGGTCGCGCTGATCCTGGTCGCGGGGCTCGGCAAGGGCGTCGACAAGATCATCATCGCGCTGGTGATGGTGCAATGGGCCTATTACGCCCGCACCGTGCGCGGCTCGGCCCTGGTCGAACGGCGCAAGGAGTATGTCGAGGCGGCCCAGTCGCTCGGCCTCTCCCATGCCCGCACCGTCTTCCGCCACATCCTGCCGAACTGCCTGGCGCCGGTGATCGTCATCGTCACCGTGCAGACGGCGCATGCGATCTCGCTCGAAGCCACGCTCTCCTTCCTCGGCGTCGGCCTGCCCCAGACCGAACCCTCGCTCGGCGTCCTGATCGCCAACGGCTTCCAGTACATGCTCTCGGGCAAGTACTGGATCTCGGTCTTCCCCGGCATCGCGCTGCTTCTGACGATCGTCTCGATCAACCTGGTCGGCGACCGCCTGCGCGACGTGCTCAACCCGCGGCTGGAGAAGTGAGCATGGCGCCCGTTCTCGAAGTCGCCGGCCTGAAGACCCATTTCTTCACCCGTGCCGGCACGGTGAAATCGGTCGACGGCGTGTCCTTCCACGTCGATCGCGGCGAGGTGCTCGGCCTCGTCGGCGAGTCCGGCTCGGGCAAGTCGGTCACCGGCTTCTCGGTGATGGGGCTGATCGATCCGCCCGGAAAGATCGTCGAAGGCTCGATCAAGCTCAACGGCAAGGAGCTGATCGGGCTCGACGAAGAGGGATTCCGCAAGGTCCGCGGCCGTGAGGTCGCGATGATCTTCCAGGACCCGATGATGACGCTGAACCCGGTCCTGCGCGTCGACACGCAGATGATCGAGGCCGTCACCGCCCATGACAAGGTCTCGCACAAGGCGGCGCGGGAGCGCGCGCGCGACGCCCTCGCCAAGGTCGGCATCCCCTCTCCCGAGGAGCGGCTCAACGCCTATCCGCACCAGTTTTCCGGCGGCATGCGCCAGCGCGTCGCCATCGCGATCGCCCTGCTGCATCGCCCGCCGCTGATCATCTGCGACGAGCCGACCACGGCGCTCGACGTCACCATCCAGAGCCAGATCCTGGCCGAGATGCAGTCGCTCTGCGCCGAGACCGGCACCGCGCTGGTCTGGATCACCCATGATCTCGGCGTCGTCGCCGGCCTCGCCGACCGGATCGCGGTGATGTATGCCGGGCGCATCGTCGAGACCGGCGCGGTCGACCCGGTCCTCGACACCCCCCTCCATCCCTACACCAGCGGCCTTCTCGGCTCGCTGCCGGCCGAGGGCGAGCCCGGCGCCCCCTTGCGCCAGATCCGCGGCTCGACGCCGTCGCTGGCCAGGCTGCCGCAGGGCTGCGCCTTCGCCCCGCGCTGCGATTACGCGCAGGCGGACTGCCTCGCGCAGGCGCCGGCGGTCACCGCTTTTCCGGGCGAGCGCGGCGTGCGCTGCCATCACCCGCTGAACCTCGCCGGAGTCGCGGCATGAGTGCGCCGATCCTGACCCTCGACGGCGTCTCCAAGCGCTTCACCAAGCCGCTCGACGCTGCCTCGAAATTCGCCAACTGGATGGGCGCCGGCTACACCGAGCAGGTGGTCCACGCGGTCGACGGGGTCGACCTCTCGGTGACCCAGGGCGAGGTCGTCGGGCTGGTCGGCGAATCCGGCTGCGGCAAGTCGACGCTCGGACGTGTCGTCGCCGGCATCCACCCGCCGAGCGCGGGCCGGGTTTCCTGGCGCGGCCAGTTCACCGACGAGATGGATGCGCAGCAGCGCCGCGCCGCGACGCTGGCGATCCAGATGATCTTCCAGGACCCGATGTCGTCGCTGAACCCGCGCCTGCGGGTCACCGACATCGTCGGTGAGGCTCCGGTCGTGCACGGCCTCGTCGAGAAGGCCCAGCAGGACGCCTATGTCGTCGAGATGCTGGAGCGCGTCGGGCTCGACCCGAGCTATCGCCGGCGCTATCCGCACCAGTTCTCGGGCGGGCAGCGGGCCCGTATCGGCATCGCCCGGGCTCTCGCGGTGAAGCCGCAATTCCTGGTCTGCGACGAAAGCGTGGCCGCACTTGATGTATCGATTCAGGCCCAGGTCCTGAATCTTTTCATGAAGCTGCGCGACGAACTTAACCTGACTTATCTGTTCATCAGCCACGATCTCAGCGTGGTCCGGCACCTCTCCGACCGGGTGGTGATCATGTATCTCGGCCGCGTCGTCGAGGCGGCGCCGGCGAGCGAATTGTTCAAGGGCCCGCAGCACCCTTACGCCCAGGCACTGCTCGCCAACGTGCCCTCGATCACGGCGCGCAAGAAGCGCTTCGCACCGCTGAAGGGCGAGATTCCCTCGCCGCTGCACCCGCCCCCGGGCTGCCACTTCCACCCGCGCTGCCCGATGGCCGGGCCGCGCTGCAAAGCGGAACGGCCGGTGCTGAAGCAGATCGCGCCCGGCCATGTCGCGGCTTGCCATCTCCATGACGGCGGGGTCGGAGCGCTGGCCGCCTAGAGCCCGCTCCGGCGCGGACGTTTTGAACAAGGATTATTGCTGGTTCGAAGCTTGACGCGGGGCGTCTTACGGGCGACCTCCGAGCAGCCCGGCGCCGGTTGCGCCGGGCGTACGCCTGGGGAATCGGAACCATGAAGAGCACCCTGTCGGCCGACCTTCGCGCTGGCGCCCTCGTCTATCATCGCCAGCCGCGGGCCGGAAAGCTCGAGATCCAGGCGACCAAGCCGCTCGGCAACCAGCGCGACCTCGCTCTCGCCTATTCGCCCGGCGTCGCCGCGGCCTGCGAGGCGATCGTCGACGATCCCAGCCAGGCCGCCGAGCTGACCTCGCGCCAGAATCTGGTCGCGGTCGTCACCGACGGTACCGCCGTGCTCGGCCTCGGCGATATCGGCCCGCTGGCCTCCAAGCCGGTGATGGAAGGCAAGGCCGTCCTGTTCAAGAAGTTCGCCGGCATCGACTGCTTCGACATAGAGGTCGACCAGCGCAATCTGGAAAAGTTCGTCGAGGTCGTCGCCGCGCTGGAGCCCACCTTCGGCGGCATCAACCTGGAAGACATCAAGGGCCCGGAGTGCTTCGAGATCGAGGAGCAGCTCAAGGCCCGGATGAACATCCCGGTCTTCCATGACGACCAGCACGGCACGGCAATCATCGTCGGCGCCGCCGTCCTCAACGGGCTCGATCTCGCCGGCAAGAAGATCGCCGACGTCAAGATCGTCGTCTCCGGCGCTGGCGCGGCCGCGCTCGCCTGCCTCAACCTGCTGGTCTCGCTCGGCGCGCAGCGCAAGAACATCTGGGTCACCGACCTCGAAGGCGTGGTCCACAAGGGCCGCAACACCCTGATGGACCGCTGGAAGGAGGTCTACGCCCAGGAGACCGACGCCCGCACGCTTTCCGACGTGATCGGCGATGCCGACGTCTTCCTCGGGCTCTCGGCCGCCGGCGTGCTCAAGCCGGAGATGGCCAAGCGGATGGGGCCGAAGCCCTTGATCCTGGCGCTCGCCAACCCCAATCCGGAGATCACGCCGGAGGACGCGCTGGCCGCCCGGCCGGACGCAATGATCTGCACCGGCCGCTCGGACTATCCGAACCAGGTCAACAACGTCCTCTGCTTCCCCTACATCTTCCGCGGCGCGCTCGACGTGCAGGCGACGACGATCAATGAGGCGATGAAACTCGCCGCGGTACGCGCCATCGCCGCCCTCGCCCGCGAGGCCACCTCCGACATCGCGGCGCGGGCCTATGGCGGCGAGGCGCAGACCTTCGGCGCGACCTCGCTGATCCCGAACCCGTTCGATCCGCGCCTGATCCTGCGCATCGCCCCCGCCGTCGCCGAGGCGGCGATGATTACCGGCGTCGCCAAGAAGCCGCTGATCGACGTCGAGGCCTATCGCGAGGACCTGTCGCGCTTCGTCTTCCGCTCCGGCTTCCTGATGAAGCCGCTCTTCGCCAAGGCCAAGGCCGACCCGAAGCGGGTGGTCTATGCCGAGGGTGAGGATGAGCGCGTGCTGCGCGCGGCGCAGGTCGCGCTTGAGGAGGGGCTGGCTACGCCGATCCTGATCGGCCGCCCGAGCGTGGTCGAGGCCCGCATCGCGCGCTTCGGCCTGACGATCCGCCCCGGCGTCGACTTCGAGCTGATCAATCCGGAAGACGATCCGCGCTATCGCGACTATGTCCAGACCTATCTCGACATCGCCGGCAGGCGCGGCATCACCCCGGAAGCCGCCCGCTCGCTGGTGCGCACCAACAATACGGTGATCGCGGCGCTCGCCGTCGTGCGCGGCGAGGCCGATGCGATGATCACCGGCCTGGAAGGCCGCTTCCTGTCGCGGCTGCGCCATATCCGCGACATCATCGGACTTGAGCCCGGCGTCAGCGACATCGCGGCGATGACCTTGATCATCACCAGCAAGGGCGCCTTCTTCCTCACCGACACGCATGTGAAGCACGATCCCACGGCCGAGGAGATCGCCGACATGACCGTGCTCGCGGCCGGCCATGTCGAGCGCTTCGGCATCGAGCCGAAGATCGCCCTGCTCTCGCATTCCGACTTCGGCGCGGCCGACACCCCGTCCTCGCTGAAGATGCGCAAGGCGCTGGGGCTGATCCGCGAGCGCGCGCCGGATCTCGAATGCGACGGCGAGATGGAGGCCGACTCGGCGCTGGTGGCGGCGATCCGCGACCGTGTCCTGCCCTCCTCGCGTCTGAAGGGCGTCGCCAACGTGCTGGTCTTCCCGAATCTGGACTCGGCCAACATCGCCTATCAGTTCGCCAAGGTGCTGGCGGACGCATTGCCGGTCGGGCCGATCCTGATCGGCGCGGCGAAGCCCGTGCATATCCTGACTGGCTCGGTGACGGCGCGCGGCGTCGTCAACATGACGGCCGTTGCCGTCGTCGAGGCGCAGGGACGCACGCAGAAGGTCTGAAGCCCCCTTTCATGGACCGGGCGGGTATCCCGCCCGGTCTCCCCCGACCACGGCGACCTGCGGACGCGTCCGGGCTCCCCGCCTGCCCGCGGTCGGAGATCGGTTGAAGTCCCCGTTTTCCTCCTTGGCTCCGGCCTCAGGATCGGCCCATACTTCCCGCACGAGCGGGAAAGGGGCCCGTCCGGCTAAGCTTCGGAGAGAGCTCATGAAAAGCTTCAAGGCTGAGTCGCAGTTCCTGCGCCGTCTGCGGCCTCTCGCCCTTGCGGCCGGCCTCGCCCTGGGGCTCGGCAATGCCGCCCTGGCCCAGGTCGTCTTCCACCGTGGCAATGACGGCGACCCCGAGACGCTCGATGCCCACAAGACCTCGACGGTGGCCGAGGCGCACCTGCTGCGCGACCTCTCCGAGGGGCTGGTCATCCACCACATCAACGGCGAGGTCGTGCCCGGCGTCGCCGAAAGCTGGACGATGAGCGAGGACGGCAAGAGCTACACGTTCAAGCTCCGGTCCAACGCCAAATGGTCGAACGGCGACCCGGTCAAGGCCGGCGATTTCGTCTACTCGCTGAAGCGGATCATCAATCCCGCGACCGGCGCGAAATACGCCAACATCCTCTACCCCATCCTCAACGCCGAGAAGATCAACAAATCGGGCGAAGGCGCGAGCATCGACGAGCTCGGCGTCAAGGCGCCGGACGACACGACGCTGGAAATCAAGCTCGAACGGCCGACGCCCTATTTCCTGGAATTGCTGACGCACCAGACCGGCCTGCCGGTGCATCCGGCGTCCGTCGAGAAGTTCGGCAAGGATTTCGTCAAGCCGGAGAACTGGGTCTCCAACGGCGCCTACACGCTGAAGGAGTTCGTGCCGAACTCCCACATCAAGATGGAGAAGAACAGGAACTTCCACGACGCGGCGAACGTGCAGATCGACACGATCCTGTACTATCCCGCCTCCGATCTCGCCGCCGCGGCGCGCCGTTTCCAGGCCGGCGAATTGCACATGACGACCGACATCCCGGCCGACCAGATCCAGCAATTGCGCGAGAAGCTCGGCAATCAGGTCAAGGTCGCGCCCTATCTCGGCACCTACTTCCTCATCGTGAACACCGCCAAGAAGCCCTTCGACGATCTGCGCGTGCGCCGGGCGCTGTCGCTGGTGATCGACCGCGAGTTCATCGCCGAGGAGATCTGGGGCGGCACCATGCTGCCGGCCTATGGCGTGATCCCGCCGAATATCGGGAACTATGGCGAGCGCGCGGAGGCCGATTTCAAGGGTGTCTCGCCGCTCGACCGCGAGGAAGAGGCGAAGCGCCTGCTCGCCGCCGCCGGCTACGGCCCCGGCATGCCGCTGCGGGTGCAGCTGCGCTACAACACCACCGACAACAACCGCCGCACGATGATCGCCATCGCCGAGCAGTGGAAGGTGCTCGGCGTCGAGACGAGCTTCATCAACACCGACGGCAAGACCCATTTCGCCCTGCTGCGCGACGGCGGCGATTTCGACATCGCCCGCTATGGCTGGATCGGCGACTATTCCGATCCCCAGAACTTCCTGTTCCTGTTCCTCAGCGACAATAAGGGCTTCAATTCCGGCAAGTACGCCAACCCGAAATTCGACGCGCTGCTGCAGCAGGGCGCCGACGAGCTTGATCTCGCCAAGCGCGCCGCGATCCTGCGCGAGGCCGACAGCATTCTTGCGGCCGACATGCCGTGGATCCCGCTGATGTACTATTCCTCGAAGAACCTGGTCTCGCCGAAGCTCGTCGGCTTCCAGCAGAATCTGCGCGGCGCGCTGCCGACGCGGTTCATGAGCCTGAAGCCGTGATCGAAGCACGTCATGGCCGGGCTTGACCGACCGGACAGGCGCGACCTTCCCCCTCTCCCCCTGCGGGAGAGGGTCGGGGTGAGGGGTCGGACGACGCTTCATCGTCATGGTCGGGCTTGTCCCGACCATCCACGTCTTCCGGTGACGAGTACGGTGTTCGAGACGTGGATGCTCGCCACAAGGGCGAGCATGACGGGTAGACCTGAGCGACCCCTCATCCGGCCCTTCGGGCCACCTTCTCCCGCAGGGGGAGAAGGGAAGAATGGCGGGCATCCCGGCGCAATCTGATGCTCACCTACATTCTGCGCCGCTTCGCCACCGCGATCCCGACCCTGTTCGTGATCGTCACGCTCTCGTTCTTCCTGATGCGGCTCGCACCGGGTGGCCCGTTCGATCTCGAACAGCCGCTCGAGGCCAAGGTGATGGAGAATCTGCGGCGGATCTATCAGCTCGACCAGCCGCTTCACGCCCAGTACCTGACCTATCTTGGCGCCCTGCTGCGCGGCGATTTCGGCCCCTCCTTCTACTTTCGGGACTTCTCGATCGCCGAACTGTTCGCGCAAGGACTGCCGGTCTCGATGCGGCTCGGCGCCTCCGCACTGCTGCTCGCGCTCGTCATCGGCGGACCGCTCGGCACGCTCGCCGCGTTCCGCCAGAATGGCGGGGCCGACCATGCGGTGATGGGTTTGGCCACCGCCGGTATCACCATCCCGAATTTCGTCGTTGCGCCGGTCCTGCAGATCGTCTTCGGCCTGAGCCTGGCCTGGCTTCCTGTCGGCGGCTGGAATGGCGGCGCCTTCCGCAACACCATCCTGCCGATCGTGACGCTGGCCCTACCGCAGATCGCCGTGATCGCCAGGATGACGCGGGCTGCGATGATCGAGACGCTGCGAGCCAACCATATCCGGACCCTGCGGGCGCAGGGACTTTCGGGAGCGACGATCGCGCTGCACGCCGGGCGCGGGGCCGCCCTGCCCGTCATTTCGTATCTCGGCCCGGCGGCGGCGAGCCTGCTCACCGGTTCGGTGGTGGTCGAGACGATCTTCGGTATTCCCGGCATCGGGCGCTATTTCGTCGAGGGCGCGCTCAACCGCGACTACACGCTGGTGATGGGCACGGTGGTCGTCGTCGCCATCTTCGTCCTGGTCTTCAACCTCGTCGTCGACATCCTCTACGCGCTGCTCGACCCGCGCGTCAGGCTGGATTGAGCCGATGAGCGAGGTCGTGCCCCTTCCCGCCCCGCCCGCCGCCCGCTCGCTCTGGCAGGACGCCCGCCTCCGCCTGCTGCGCAACCGCGCCGCGGTCGCGAGCCTCGTCGTGCTGGCGCTGATGACGCTGGCCTGCATCTTCGGGCCCTGGTTCACCGGCCACCCTTACGACCGGGTCTATCAGGACTATGTCCGCGTGCCCGCCAGTCTTTCAGCCTATCCCAAGGCTGAGGCGCTGCCGGCCGCGATACAGCGCATCGCCTCGCGCATCCGGGCGACGTCGAGCGAGGTCGTCGTGGACGCCGCCGAGGTCCGATTGGTCCTGACCGCGCAAAGGCCGATTGACCAGCGCCTGCTGGTCTATTTCGACCGCTCCGACCAGTTCGGCACGCCGCGGATTATGGCCAGCGAGCAGGAGGGCCGCCGGCTCGCGCTCGCCGTCCCCATCAAGCGCCAGCATTTCCTGTTCGGCACCGACGCCAATGGCCGCGATCTCCTGACCCGGACCCTGGTCGCCGGTCGTGTCTCGCTCGCCATCGGCCTCCTCGCCACCGGCGTCGCGCTGGTCATCGGCGTCGCCTATGGCGCCACCGCCGGCTATCTCGGCGGGCGCATCGACATGGTGATGATGCGCATCGTCGACGTGCTCTATTCGCTGCCCTTCATCTTCTTCGTGATCCTGCTGGTCGTGTTCTTCGGCCGGAACTTCATCCTGATGTTCCTCGCCGTCGGCGCGATCGAATGGCTCGACATGGCCCGGATCGTCCGGGGCCAGACGCTCTCGATCAAGCGTCAGGAATATGTGCTGGCGGCCGAGGCGCTCGGCGTCTCGACCGGCGGCATCCTGAAGCGCCATGTCATCCCGAACACGCTCGGCCCGGTAATCGTCTACGTCACCCTGCTGGTGCCGAAGGTGATCCTGCTCGAGAGCTTCCTCTCCTTCCTCGGCCTCGGCGTGCAGGAGCCGATGACGAGCTGGGGCGTGCTGATCTCGGACGGGGCGCGGGCGATCCAGGCGACGCCCTGGATGCTCGCCTTCCCCGCCGCCTTTCTGGTGACCACCCTGTTCGCGCTGAACTTCCTCGGCGACGGCCTGCGCGATGCGCTCGACCCGCGGGATCGCTGAGATGGCGAGCGAACCCGTCCTCGCCATCCGCGACCTCAAGGTCCGTTTCCGGACCAATGACGGGCCGTGCGAGGCGGTGCGCGGCATCGACCTCGACGTCGCCCCCGGCGAGTTCGTCGCCATCGTCGGCGAATCCGGCTCCGGCAAGAGCCAGAGCGTGATGGCGGCGATGGGCCTGCTCGCCAGCAATGGCGAGGCTTCGGGCTCGATCCGCTACCGCGGCGCCGAGCTGCTCGGTCTGTCCCCGGCCAGACTCAACGCCTATCGCGGCAGGAAGCTCGCCATGATCTTCCAGGAGCCGATGACCTCGCTCGATCCGCTGTTCCGGATCGGGGCGCAGATGGCCGCGCCGCTGCGCCGGCATCAGGGCCTGTCGCGCAAGGCGGCGCGGGCGCGGGCGCTCGAACTGCTGAAGCTGGTACGGGTCCCGCATCCGGAGCGGCGGCTCGATTCCTATCCGCACGAGCTCTCCGGCGGACAGCGGCAGCGCGTGATGATCGCCATGGCGCTCGCCAACGATCCCGACATCCTGATCGCCGACGAGCCGACGACAGCGCTCGACGTCACCATCGAGGCGGAGATTCTGGCGCTGATCGCCGAGCTCAGGCAGCGCCTCGGCATGGCGGTGATCCTGATCAGCCACGATCTCGGCCTCGTCAGGAAATATGCCGAGCGCGTCTATGTGATGAAGGCAGGCGAGGTCGTCGAGAGCGGCGCGACTTCGGCGATCTTCGAGACGCCGACGCATCCCTATACCTGCGCCCTGCTCGCGGCCGAGCCGCATGGCCGCAAGGCCCCGCCGCCTCCCGACGCCCCAATCCTGCTTGAAGCTCGCGACCTGCGCGTCAGCTTCGATCTGAGCCGCGGCTTCCTCCGGCGTGAAAGGGCCGTGCTGCACGCCGTCGACGGCGTCGATCTCAGCCTGCGGCGCGGCCAGACCATCGGCATCGTCGGCGAGTCCGGCTCGGGCAAGTCGACGCTCGGCCGGGCGATCCTGAAGCTGGTGCCGGCCGCCGGACAGGTACGCTTCGAGGACCGGGCGCTGACCGGGCTCGACCGGGCCGCGATGCGGCCGCTGCGCCGCAGCCTGCAGGCGGTGTTCCAGGACCCGTTCGGCTCGCTCTCGCCGCGGCTGACCGTCGGCGAGATCGTCACCGAAGGGCTCCTCGTCCACGAGCCCGGCCTGTCGCGCGGGGAGCGGGAGCGCCGTGCGGCGGAAGCACTGGCCGAAGTCGCGCTCGATCCTGCCCTGCGCAACCGCTATCCGCACGAATTCTCCGGGGGCCAGCGCCAGCGCATCGCGATCGCCCGGGCCATGATCCTGTGTCCGGCGCTGGTCGTGCTCGACGAGCCGACCTCGGCGCTCGACCGTACGGTGCAAGCGAGCATCGTCGCCCTGCTCAAGCAACTCCAGGCACGGCACCGCCTGTCCTATCTCTTCATCAGCCACGACCTTGCCGTGGTGCGGGCGATGTCCGACGAGATCATGGTGATGAAGGATGGCCGGGTGGTCGAGCGTGGGCCGACCGAGGCGATCTTCGAGGCGCCGCAGCAGGCCTATACGCGGCGCCTGATCGCGGCGGCGCTGAAGTGCTGAGACGCATGTCCCGCAAAGGCCGCGTCCTGCGCCGGGCGCTGAGCGGCAACACGGCCTGCCCTCTCGCATCGCGTGCTCCGCTCGGATAGGAAAGGGGCGCCTTTGTCCACCCAGCAAGAGACCCGAGCGATGAGCCGCACCGTCTACGTCAATGGCGCCTATCTTCCCGAGGAAGACGCCACGATCTCGATCTTCGACCGCGGCTTCATCTTCGGCGACGGCATCTATGAGGTTTCGGCGGTGCTCGGCGGCAAGCTCGTCGATTGCGAGGCGCATCTGATCCGGCTCGAACGCTCCTGCAACGAGATCGGCCTGAAGCTGGCCTGGAGCCGCGCCGAGCTGATCGCCATCCATGAAGAGTTGATCGCCCGCAACGCACTCGACGAGGGCTCGATCTATCTGCAGGTCTCGCGCGGAGCCGCCGATCGCGACTTCGCTTTCCCCAAGGATACCAAGCCGTCCCTGGTCCTCTTCACCCAGGCGCGCAAATTCGCGGACACGCCGCTGGCGAAGACCGGCATCAAGGTGGTCAGCACGCCGGATCTGCGCTGGGCGCGCCGCGACATCAAGAGCGTCAACCTGCTCGGCCCGGTGCTGGCCAAGCAGTTCGCCGCCGAGAACGACGCGCAGGAAGCCTGGCTGATCGAGGACGGCGTCGTCACCGAGGGCGCCTCGTCGACCGCCTGGATCGTCAAGGGCAAGACGCTGATCTCGCGTCCGCTCTCCAACAAGGTGCTGCCCGGCATCACCCGCAAGGCGGTGCTCGCCTTCCTCGCCGAAAGCGGCTTCACCTTCGAGGAGCGTGAGTTCACGCTCGCCGAGGCGATCGACGCCGAGGAGGCCTTTATCACCTCCGCAACCAGCCTGGTGATGCCGGTGACCACCATCGACGGCCACAGCATCCACAACGGCGCGCCCGGCCCGGCGACCCTCCGCCTGCGCGAAATCTATCTCGACTATGCCCGCAAGGGTGGCGTGCTCGGCTGAGCGGCCTGCGGCGGCGCCTATAGCACCGCCAGCCTCTCCATGTTCAACGATCTTTCAATTCGTTGAACATGAGGCACGCTCGCCCATCACATAGGTCGCGACCACGTTGCGCTCGTCGCCGAGCGTGACCAGCACGAAGAGTTCCTCCGAAAGATCGCGCGCCGTCTCCAGCCGGTGCTCCATCACCCTTGTCGCGGCGGGATCGAGCACCACGATATCCGCTTCGCGGCCGGGCTCGAACGAACCGATCAGCTCGTCGAGGCCGAGCGCCACGGCGTTGCCGAGCGTGATCGCGTGCAGGGCCTCGAATGCCGAGAGCGATTGCCCCTGCAATTGCAGGATCTTGTAGGCCTCGGCCATGGTCCGCAGCATCGAATAGGAGGTGCCGCCGCCGATATCGGTGGCGACCGCGACCTTGACGCCCTCGCGCCGGGCACGCTCCCAGTCGAAAAGGCCGGAGCCGAGGAAGAGGTTCGAAGTCGGGCAGAACACCGCGATCGCACCATGCTCGGCAAAGGCGCGCCATTCGCGCTTGGTCATGTGGATGCAATGGCCGAGCAGGCTCTTCCGACCCAGCAGCCCGTAATCCTCGTAGATGCCGGCATAGTCGGCAGCGTCGGGATAGAGCTCCCGCGCGAAGGCGATTTCCGCCCGATTCTCGTTGATATGGGTCTGGACGAAGCAGCCCGGATGCTCCGCGACGAGGCGCTGCGAGGCCGCCATCTGCTCGGGCGACGAGGTCACGGCGAAGCGCGGCGTGATCGCGTAGAGCTGGCGGCCTTTGCCATGCCAGCGGCCGATCAGCGCCTTGCTCTCGGCATAGCCGCTTTCGGCCGTATCCGTCAGCGCCGCCGGTGCGTTGCGGTCCATCATCACCTTGCCGGCGATCATCCTTGTGTTGCGGCGATGCGATTCGGCGAAGAAGGCCTCCGCCGATTTTTCATGCACCGAGCAGTAGACCGCCGCGGTCGTGGTACCGCTCGACAGGAGCTCGTCGAGCAGGAAGCGCGAGAGCTTTTCGGCATGACCCTGCTGCGCCAGCTTCTGCTCCTCGACGAAGGTGTATTTGTTCAGCCACTCCATCAGTTGCGCGCCATAGGAGGCGATCACCTGCGTCTGCGGCATGTGGATATGGGCGTCGATGAAGCCCGGCATGATCAGATGCGGGCGATGGTCGATGATCTCAGCGCCAGCCGGCAGCGTCGGCAGCAGCGCCCTCGCCTCGCCGGCCGCCCGGATCAGCCCGCCCTCGACGACCAGCAGCCCGTCCTCGACATAGCGATACGCGGCCTCGCCGATCTCATGCGGATCGCCGACGAACCAGAGAAGCCGCCCCCTCAGGGCACGCACCGCATCCTGTCTGCTCAACCTGCATACTCCGGCGCCGATACCTATCTTATCTGCACCAAATCAAAGCTTCCGGCCAAGCGACGAACATGCCTAATCTCAGGGCATGTTCGCGATTTGCTCTCGATGGAGCTGCCATGCGTGAGACCGTCCGCTTCCTGCTCGGCGACGAGCTGGTCGAGATCGCAAGCTGCGATCCGACCCGGACGGTGCTGGACTGGCTCCGGCTCGACCGGCGCCGCACCGGCAGCAAGGAGGGCTGTGCCGAAGGCGATTGCGGCGCCTGCACCGTCGTCATCGGCCGGCTCGATGGCGGAGAGCTGCGCTACGAGGCGATCAATGCCTGCATCCGCTTCCTGCCGACGCTGGACGGCTGCCAGCTCCTGACGGTGGAGCACCTGAAGGGTGCCGACGGTGCGCTCCATCCCGTGCAGCAGGCGATGGTCGACTGCCATGGCTCGCAATGCGGCTTCTGCACGCCGGGCATCGTGATGTCGCTGTTCGCGCTCTGGCTGAACGAGGCGGCTCCTTCCGTCGCGCGCATCGAGGATGCGCTTGCAGGGAACCTGTGCCGCTGCACCGGCTATGAGCCGATCATCGCAGCCGGACTGCGGGCAGCTGCCGCGGATCGCTCGCGGGACCGCTTCGCCCAAGCGCAAGGCGAGATCGCCAGCCGCCTCGCCGAACTGCGGGACATGCAAACCGTGGCGATAGGTGATGGCGATCGGCTCTATTTCGCTCCGGCAACCATGGAAGCCCTCGCCGAGCTCGTCGCCTCCCACCCCGGGGCGACGCTGGTCGCCGGCGCGACCGATGTCGGGCTCTGGGTGACCAAGGGCATGCGCCGGCTCGATCCCGTGATCCATCTCGGCCGGATCGAGGAACTGCGCGCCATAGCTGACGAAGGCGACAAGCTGCGCTTCGGCGCTATGGCGAACCATGTCGCCGTGCGCAAGGCGCTCGCAACCATCTCTCCCCAGCTCGACGAGATGATGCGCCGTTTCGGCGGCGAACAGGTCCGCAATGCCGGCACGATCGGCGGCAACATCGCCAATGGCTCTCCGATCGGCGATCTGCCGCCCGCGCTGATTGCCTTGGGCGCAACGCTGGTGCTGCGCCGGGGCATCGAACGACGAACCACCCCCCTCGAAGCGTTCTTCCTCGACTACCGCAAGCAGGACCGTCGCGAGGGCGAGTTCGTCGAAGCCGTGCTGGTGCCGAAGCGGCCGGCCGATGCGTTGCTCCATGTTTCGAAGATCTCGAAGCGCTTCGACGAGGACATTTCGGCCCTGTGCGGCGCCTTCTTCCTGCGCCGAGACCCCGATAACCGCATCGTCGAAGCCCGCCTCGCCTTCGGCGGCATGGCCGGCATCCCGAAACGGGCGAAGGCGGCGGAGGCGGCCCTGCTTGGCCGGTACTGGGAGGAGGCCACCGTCGCCGCCGCCATCACCGCGCTCGCGGGTGATTTCACGCCGCTCACCGACATGCGCGCCTCGGCGGCCTATCGGCTGAAAGTCGCGGGCAACCTGCTGCGGCGGTTCCTGATCGAAACGACCGTTCCCGAAGCGGCGACCCGGGTCGCCGGCCTGCTGGCGGAGGCCGCTCATGGCTGACGCACGCAAACGGCTCGACGCCATGGAGACGCGGCCGATCGTCGGCTCGCCGCTGAAGCACGATTCCGCCGAGAAGCACGTCGCCGGCGAGGCCGTCTATGTCGACGACATCCTGGAGCCCGCCGGCACCGCCCATGCCTGCCTCGGCCTCTCCAGCATCGCCCATGGCCGGTTGCTGTCGCTCGACCTGTCGGCGGTCGAGGCCGCGCCCGGCATCCTCGCGGTCCTGACGGCGGCCGACATCCCGGGCGAGAACGACATCTCCTCGACGCACAAGCATGACGAGCCAGTCTTCGCGACCGAAGCGATCCTGCATCATGGCCAGCCGCTCTTTGCGGTCATCGCCGAGACGCGCGAGCAGGCTCGCCAGGCGGCGGTGCTGGCGAAGGCGGACTACGAGGAAGTTGCGCCCCTGCTCGACGTCGCGGCGGCGCGCGCCGCAGGCGGCGAGCTCGTCACCGAGCCGCTGAAGCTCGAACGCGGCGATGTCGCCGCCGGTCTCGCGGCGAGTCCGCGCCGGCTCAAGGGCGCGATGGCGATAGGCGGGCAGGACCATTTCTATCTCGAAAGCCAGATCGCCCTCGCCGTCCCCGGCGAGGATGGCGACATGCTGGTGCACTCCTCGACCCAGCATCCGAGCGAGGTCCAGCACATGGTCGCCGCCGTGCTCGGCATCGGCGCCCATGCGGTGACGATCGAGGTCAGGCGCATGGGCGGCGGCTTCGGCGGCAAGGAAACGCAGGCCAATCTCTTCGCCTGCGTCGCGGCGCTCGGCGCCCGCAAACTCGGGCGGCCGGTGAAGCTGCGGCCCGACCGCGACGACGACATGGTGATCACCGGCAAGCGCCATGACTTCGTCGTCGACTACGAGATCGGCTTCGACGATGACGGGCGCATCCATGCGGTCGATGCTGTCTATGCGGCGCGCTGCGGCTGGAACGCCGACCTTTCCGGCCCGGTCACCGACCGCGCCTTGTTCCACATGGACAATTGCTATTTCTACCCGGCGGTGTGCGCGCGCTCCGAACCGCTGCGCACGCACACCGTCTCGAACACCGCCTTTCGCGGCTTCGGCGGGCCGCAGGGCATGGTCGGGGCCGAGCGCTTCATCGAGGAGGTCGCCTACGCTACCGGGCTCGACCCGCTGGAGGTGAGACGGCGCAATCTCTATGGCGGCGAGGGCCGGCTGACGACGCCCTACCACCAGCAGGTCGAGGACATGATCGCCGGCGAGGTGATCGACGAGCTGGAACGCGACTGCCATTACCGCGAGCGGCAACGGGCGATCCGCGCCTTCAACCGGGAAAGCCCGGTCATCAAGCGCGGCATCGCGCTGACGCCGGTGAAATTCGGGATCTCCTTCACCGCGACCTGGTACAATCAGGCCGGCGCGCTGGTGCATGTCTACACCGACGGCACGGTCGCGCTGAATCATGGCGGTATCGAAATGGGCCAGGGGCTCTACCAGAAGGTGGCGCAGGTCGTGGCCCAGGCCTTCGGCGTCGGCCTCGACAAGATCAGGATCACCGCGACGACGACCGGCAAGGTGCCGAACACCTCGGCGACCGCCGCCTCCTCCGGCTCCGACCTCAACGGCATGGCCGCGCTCGACGCCTGCGAGACGATCAAGCAGCGGCTCGTGGCTTTCGCCGCGGAGCGCTGGCAGGAGGCGCCGGAAGCGATCGTCTTCCTGCCGGGACGGGTTCGGATCGGAGCGCGCGAGATCGCCTTCGTCGAGCTGGTCAAGGCGGCCTACATGGCCCGCGTCCAGCTCTCGGCGACGGGCTTCTACGCCACCCCGAAGATTCACTGGGACCGCAAGGCCGGGCGCGGCCATCCCTTCTACTATTTCGCCTATGGCGCAGCGGCCTCCGAGGTCGCGATCGACACGCTGACCGGCGAGTACAAGGTCGAGCGCGTCGACATCCTGCATGATTGCGGCAACTCGCTGAACCCGGCGATCGACAAGGGCCAGATCGAGGGCGGCTTCGTCCAGGGCATGGGCTGGCTGACCACCGAGGAGCTGGTCTGGGACGAAAAGGGGCGCCTCAGGACCCACGCACCCTCGACCTACAAGATCCCGGTCGCCTCCGACCGGCCGCGCATCTTCAACGTCGCCCTGCTGGAGAACGCGCCCAATCGCGAGCACACGATCCATCGCTCCAAGGCGGTCGGCGAGCCGCCGCTGATGCTGGCGATCAGCGTGCTGCACGCGCTGTCGGATGCGGTCGCCAGCGTCGGCGACCACCGCTTCTGCCCGCGCCTCGATGCACCGGCGACCCCCGAACGCGTGCTCGCTGCGGTCGAGCGGGTGCGGGCGCTAGCCGCCGCCACGGAGGGCGCGTCATGACGCTCTCCGATTTTCTCAAACGGCATCTCGACGAAGGCGCGATCGTCGTCCGCATCGAACGCGTGCAGGGTTCGACGCCGCGCGAGGCCGGCGCGACGATGATCGTCTCGCACCATGACAGCGCCGGCACGATCGGCGGTGGACAGCTCGAATTCCATTGCCTCGATCTCGCCCGCGACATGCTGGCGACCGGCGACCAGCAGCGCCGGGTCGACCTGCCGCTCGGCCCCCAAATGGGCCAGTGCTGCGGCGGCCGCGTCGAGGTCTCGCTGGCACGTGCCACCCCTGCCGACCTCGCCGCCCTGCGCGATGATGAAACGAAGGCGGTCGCCGGGCGGCCGCAGGTGCTGATCTTCGGCGCCGGGCATACCGGCAAGGCCCTCGCCCGCTGCCTGTCCCTGCTGCCGCTCGCCGTGACGCTGATCGACGACCGACCCGGCCAGTTCGCAGACCTGCCCGAGGCCACTTCCTGCCTCCATCTCGACGATCCCGAGCAGGCGCTCGCCACGGCGCATGCCGGCGCTGCCTTCATCGTCCTGACCCACAGCCATGCGCTCGACTACCGGCTGGCCGAGGCGGCGCTTTTGCGCGGCGATGCGGCCTATGTCGGGATGATCGGCTCGGCGACGAAGCGCGCCCGCTTCGAGGCGAGCTTCCGGCGCCGGCACCCCGGAAGCGCGGCCCTGACGCGTCTGACCTGCCCAATCGGTGGATCGGATGTGCATGACAAGCGTCCGGAGGTGATCGCGGCCTTGACGGCGGCCGAGCTGGTACGTTGGTTGCTTGGCGAGAAGGCGGCCTTCGCGGGGAAGGACGCCACCGCGCCAGAGAAAGGCCGAGCCGCCCATGACGCTGCCGCCTGACGAGACGGCCCCCTTACGTCTGGCGCTCGCCCATGTCTCGAAGAGCTTTCCGGGCGTGAAGGCCAATCAGGACATCAGCTTCGGCGTCCGGCCGGGCGAGATCCATGCGCTGCTCGGCGAGAACGGCGCCGGCAAGTCGACCCTGGTCAAGATCATCTACGGCGTGCAGCGCGCCGACGAGGGCGAGATCCGCTGGGACGGCCACCCCGTCGAGATCCCTTCGCCCAAGGCCGCCCGCAAGCTCGGCATCGGCATGGTCTTCCAGCACTTCTCGCTGTTCGACGGCATGTCCGTGCTGGAGAACATCGCGCTGGGGCTCGACGAGAAGGTCCCGGCGGAAGAGCTGAAACGGCGGATCAAGGCGATCCTCGACAGCTATTCCCTGCCGCTCGACCCGAACCGCGAGGTGCACACGCTCTCGGTCGGCGAACGCCAGCGCATCGAGATCGTGCGCTGCCTGCTGCAGAAGCCGAAGCTGCTGATCATGGACGAGCCGACCTCGGTGCTGACGCCGCAGGAGGTCGAGCGCCTGTTCGACACCTTGCGCCAGATCGCGGCCGAGGGCTGTTCGATCCTCTACATCAGCCACAAGCTGCACGAGATCAAAGCCTTGTGCGAGGCTGCGACCATCCTGCGGGCCGGCCGGGTCGTCGCGACCTGCGACCCACGCGCCGAGACGACGCGGCGCATGGCCGAGCTGATGATCGGCTCCGAGCTCAAGAGCATCGAGCGCCCCGCCGCGGCCGGCGAGGCGCGCCGCGCCCGCCTCGTCGTCAGCGGGCTCGACATGCCGGGCGAGCCGCCCTTCGGCACCCGGCTGAAGAATATCGGCTTCACCGCCCATGCCGGCGAGATCCTCGGCATCGCCGGCGTCGCAGGCAATGGACAGGCCGAGCTGCTGCTGGCCCTTTCGGGCGAGCGCCGCGCCGCCTCGAACGATGCGGTCAGGCTCGACGGCCAGCCGCTCGGCCATGCCGATCCCGGCCGGCGCCGCGCAGCCGGGCTCGCCTGCGTGCCCGAGGAGCGCAATGGCCATGCCGCCGTGCCGGACTTCTCGCTCGCCGACAATGTCGTGCTGACCGCCCGCCACCGCCTGCCGCTGGCGCCTTCGGGCCTGATCCGGCAAGGTCCGGTCGATGCCTATACGCGCGAGGTGATCCAGCGCTTCGACGTGCGCACCACCGGCCCCGCAGCCTTCGCCGGCGCGCTCTCCGGCGGCAATCTGCAGAAGTTCATCATGGGCCGCGAGATCGGCCAGAAGCCCGAGGTCCTCATCGTCGAGCAGCCGACCTGGGGCGTCGATGCCGGCGCCGCCGCCGCGATCCGGCAGGCGCTGGTCGACCTCGCTGCCAGGGGCTCGGCGATCGTGGTGATCTCGCAGGATCTCGACGAGCTGCTCGAGCTCGCCGACCGCCTCTGCGTGATCAATGAGGGCCGGCTCTCGGAGGCACAGCCGGTCGCCGGGCTGAGGCTGGAAGAGATCGGCCTGCTGATGGGCGGCGTCCATGGCGAGGCGGTAGCAGCGGACCATGCCCATGCTTGAATGGCGCCGCCGCAGCGAACCGAGCCGGGCGATGCTCTATCTGAGCCCGCTGATCGCCATCGCCCTGACCATGCTGACCGGCATGCTGGTCTTCACCGCGATCGGCTATGACGGCTTTCACGCGGTGCAGGCGATCTTCCTCACGCCGCTGGTCGAGCCGCAGCGCTGGGCCGATCTCGGCGTCAAGGCCGCGCCGCTAGTGATGATAGCGCTCGGCCTCGCCATCGGCTTCCGGGCCAATGTCTGGAACATCGGCGCCGAAGGCCAATACGTAATGGGCGCCATCGCCGGCACCGGCGTCGCCCTGCTCACGCATGACATGACCGGGTGGTGGATCCTGCCCGCCATGGCACTGGCCGGCGTTCTCGGCGGCGCCGCCTGGGCCGCGATCCCCGCCTTCCTCAAGGTCCGACTGCAGGTCAGCGAGATCCTGACCAGCCTGATGCTGACCTATGTCGCGGTGCAGTTCCTCTACTATCTCGTGCGCGGGCCGTGGAAGGATCCCGACGGCTTCAATTTCCCGCAGACCAAGATGTTCAGCGCCGATCAGGTCCTGCCCGCCATGGCGGAGGGCTCGCTGGTCCATCTCGGCATTCCCGTCGCGCTGCTGCTGGCGCTCGCCGCCTGGTTCGTGATGGGCAAGACGGTCTCCGGCTTCGCCATCCGGGTGGTCGGGCGCGCCCCGGCGGCCGCGCGGCATGGTGGTTTCGACGCCGGCCGCGTCACCTGGGCCGCCCTGCTCGCCAGCGGCGGGCTTGCGGGCCTGGCCGGGCTGTTCGAGGCCGCGGGCCCGTTCGGCCAGCTCACCCCGCAATTCCCGGTCGGCTACGGCTTCACCGCGATCATCGTCGCCTTTCTCGGACGGCTTTCGCCGATCGGCATCGTCTTCGGCGGGCTCGTGCTGGCGGTGACCTATGTCGGCGGCGAGATCGCGCAGAGCACGGTCAGGCTGCCGCAGGCGGCGACCGGCATGTTCCAGGCGATGCTGCTGTTCTTCCTGCTCGCCACTGACGTGCTGGTCCGCTGGCGGCTCGCCTTCCGGCGCGGCCACGCGAAGGTCGCGCCATGACCGCGGTCATCCTCGTCTCGATCTTCATGACCCTCGCGGCGGCGGCGACGCCGATCCTGCTGGCCGGCCTCGGCGAGCTCGTCACCGAGAAGGCCGGCGTGCTCAATCTCGGCGTCGAGGGCATGATGCTCTGCGGGGCAGTGACCGGCTTCGCGGTCGCCTACAGCAGCGGCAGCGTCACGCTCGGCCTCGTCGCTGCGGCGATCGCCGGCTTCCTCGCCGCGATGATCTTCGCGCTCCTGACGCTCGGACTCGGCTCCAATCAGGTCGCGACCGGGCTGGCCCTGACGATCTTCGGCATCGGAGTCTCCTCGTTATTCGGCGCCGGCTTCGTCGGCCGCACCATCCAGCGGCTCGGACCGCTCTTCCCCGCCGACTACGCCAACCATCCCTGGCTGCGCCTGGTCTTCGGCCATGATGCCCTGGTCTATCTCTCGCTGCTGCTGGTTCTCGCCGTCAGCCTGTTCCTGCGGCGCACGCGTGCCGGGCTGATCCTGCGCGCCGTCGGCGAGAACGCCGAGTCCGCTCATGCCATCGGCTATCGCGTGCTCGCCATCCGTACCGCCGCGACCGGCTTCGGCGGTGCGCTCGCTGGGCTCGGCGGCGCCTATTTCTCGCTGGCGCTGACGCCGATGTGGGCCGACCGGCTGACCGCCGGCCGGGGCTGGATCGCGCTCGCTCTCGTCGTCTTCGCCGCCTGGAAGCCGGGGCGGCTTCTGCTCGGCGCCTATCTCTTCGGCGCCGTGGCGACCTTCGAATTGCAGGCCAAGGCCGCCGGCATCAGCTGGGTCGCGCCGGAGGTGCTGGCGATGACACCCTACCTTGCGACCATTGTGGTTCTGACGATGATGTCGCTAGGACAAAGAACCGGCGGGCGGAACGCGCCCGCCTGCCTTGGCAAGCCTTTTCCGGCGTCATGAGCGACGCCGCATCCGACAACGGGGAGCAGACAATGTCGACCATCATCACCCGCAGGACGCTTATGGCCGGCGCTGCCGCGACCTCGGCGCTGCCGCTCATCGGCGGAGCCCAGGCGCAGGCGCCGCTCGGCGTCGGCTTCGTCTATGTCGGCCCGATCGGCGACCACGGCTACACCTGGACCCATGACCAGGGCCGACTGGCGCTCGAAAAGGAGTACGGCGCCAAGATCAAGACCAGCTTCATCGAGAACGTGGCCGAGGGGCCGGACGCGGCGCGCGCCATCCGCCAGCTCGCCCAGGCCGGCAACCAGATCATCTTCGCCACCTCGTTCGGCTTCATGAACCCGACGATCCAGGTCGCCAAGCAGTTCCCGAAGATCAAGTTCGAGCACGCCACCGGCTATATGCGCGCCGAGAACGTCGCGACCTACAATGCCCGCTTCTACGAGGGCCGCGCGGTCCTCGGCACCATCGCCGGGCACATGTCGAAGTCGGGCCAGGCCGGCTATGTCGCCTCCTTCCCGATCCCGGAAGTGGTGATGGGCATCAACGCCTTCCACCTCGCCGCCAGGAAGGTGAACCCGAACTTCAAGACCAAGGTGATCTGGGCCTCGACCTGGTACGATCCGGCCAAGGAAGCCGACGCGGCCAAGGCGCTGATCGATCAGGGCGCCGACATGATCACCCAGCACACCGATTCCGCCGCTCCGCTGCAGGCAGCAGAACAGCGCGGCGTCTTCGCCTTCGGCCAGGCTTCCGACATGAGCGCCTTCGCGCCGAAGGCGCACCTCACCGCGATCGTCGACGACTGGTCGGGCTACTACATCAAGCGCGTCAAGGAGGTCATGGACGGAACCTGGAAGACCGGCGACGTCTGGCACGGCCTCAAGGAAGGCATGGTCAAGATGGCGCCCTACAACGCGGCGATGACGCCGGCGGCCCGGGCCGCGGCCGACGAGGTCCAGAAGGGCATCATCGCCGGCACGCTCCACCCCTTCACCGGCGAGCTCAAGGACCAGAAGGGCACGCTGCGCCTGAAGGCCGGCGAGACCGCCAGCGACGAGATGCTGTCCAAGATGGACTGGTACGTCGACGGCGTGCAGGCCTAAGGCGCTCGCCCGCTCATGGAGGCGTCATGCTCGGGCTTGACCCGAGCATCTTCTGCCGGAGCAGGCGCCGCACAGCGCCTGCTCATTGCGAGATTCCCGGGCCTGCGCTCCGCTCCGCCCGAGAATGACGCTCTCCCGCCACGAACGAAAATTACCCGCCGGAACCCCCTTGCAGATATTTTAAGCTTGAAACAATATGACTGCCGACGCCGCCTGGACGGGGATGGGGAACCCCGCCGGCGGCCGTATCTGGCACGTC
>JAESGI010000172.1_pt1 | contig 48697 bp, 51 predicted proteins | sample 9269671 | NCBI WGS metagenome assembly JAESGI01 (sample SAMN14515641, study PRJNA621666) | algae metagenome | isolation source: Nostoc indistinguendum CM1-VF10 and co-occurring heterotrophs from gravelly... | place: USA: Clark Mountains, San Bernardino, California | collected 1998-06-05 | reverse complement strand
TATCTTACACAACTTTTTCATTACGATCGCCCGCAAACTTCGTTTCCGAACTATTCCTCAAGCACAACGCGCCCTCTCCAATCAACTGCACAAAGTTTTTTCTTTCTTTGTATGAAACCACCCTGCTCTCCGAAGCGGAGAGGGGAGCCGGATTTCTCCCCCTTCCCTACAAGGGAAGGGGGTTGGGGGGTTAGGTCTGTGTGTAAAGTGCAAGGGTGCGATCGCTCAACTAAGATGAGATAAGATAAATTATTTCTATTTAAACACCATGTTCTATTTGCTTAAAAAATTCGTCTTTTCTTTTAATATCTACTACTAGTTCAATAAATTCTTTGATGTCATATCTCAAATTTTGCTTTTTAAAAAGGAGTTTTCCAAGCTTTCCTAAACGTTCAAATGGACTTTGTAGTTTTATTCTTTCTTTAAGCTTTTTATTCTCTTTAATTATCTGTAAAAATACTTGTGCAGCTATATCATCAAATTTATCAAAAATCTTCTCAATTACTGGGGTTGCTGCATAAGAATAAAAGCTTGTTTGACCATAGTAAGGTGAAGTACTTTCCTTCCCATATCCTATAAATATTAGTGTCAAAGAGGCTATATATCTTTGTAGAAGCTCATCTGGTATATTCGTACCAAGTCTTTCAATATAGCCAACAGCTTCCTCTTCTGCTTTCCATTTACCTGCATTAGGCCATAACTCAATACTATTTTCTAGGTGCTGTATTGCTGGTTCAAATATTACTTTTCTACTAGCAGTGGAAACATATCTCAAGCCTCCATCCTTTATCAAAAATTCTGTCCCATACTTTATTGGTCTCCTATTTGCGTGTACTACTAATTTGTCAAAAGATTTACTAATTTGCATACAATCTTCTTTTGATAAATATTTCCACAAAACTGGGGCACAAAATTCAATATTAGCCCTTAAAACAGTAGAACTACTTTCATCTATATAAGCTTTATATAACCTATTTATTAGTTCTTTTTTATACACCGCAGGTAAATCGCTAACTGCCTGTTCAATAGCAATTTCACTTTGATGATATTCTGTGGTATCCATTGTAGTTAAATATTCATCTATATTAACCACTGGAGGTGGATAATCTTCAGACAAAACATACTTGTTGCAATCACTAATAAGGTCTAAAACTTTAAGCAAAGAGGGTTCTGTACTGTGTGGATGCCCGTCAAATATATTTCGAGTTTCACGAGCTTGATTAAGTAATTTACGAGCCTCCCAGGAAATGACTCCAATTTTATACGCACCTTCAATCAAAATATTATCTTTGATATCATTTTGAAAATCCTCATACTCATTTACTTTCTGATTCATTTCTTTATTAAAAAGATAAAGGCTTCGGTGGATTATTTTTTTGCGTAGGTCGTCTATAACTGCATTCCAGTAACAGCCTATAGCACTTCGATAACCCTGAACTGGTAATACTCTAAGAGCCTCAGCTATATATGGACTATCTAGCATTTCTTCACGTACACCCTTACGCAACACCGAAATCATTTGTTGCTCATAAACAGCAAGGGCATTGGTATCTGATGCTAATACTATCTCATTACTATTCATGTTGCTATAACTTTATACGTGAACTATTACGTATAAAGTTATAGCTATTTGGGGTAGGCATTGCCCACCCTAAAATTACCTACCTCGCCGCAGTCGGCATACCCAAAAGATCCTCAAGCCTCGGCATATCTTCCAACGCAATCACGCGCCCTTCATCCTCAAAACCGACAATTTGATCGAAGTTTAAATACCGATACAAATCATCTGCAAAAGGATGAATTCTACTCGCCACAATATCCAAGTATTCCTGCACTGTTGGAAGTCGTCCTAACAGGGCACAAACTGCGGCTAATTCTGCTGAACCAAGATACACTCGCGCATCTTTACCCATGCGATTATTGAAGTTGCGGGTAGAGGTAGAAAATACTGTTGTGCCATCAGCAACTCGCGCCTGATTACCCATGCATAAACTGCATCCTGGCATTTCTGTTCTAGCACCCGCAGCCCCAAAAACGCTGTATACACCTTCTTCTTTTAATTGGTGTTCATCCATGCGTGTTGGTGGTGCAATCCACAGGCGAGTTTTCACTTCACCTGCACCTTCCAAAACTTTCGCTGTTGCCCGATAATGACCAATATTCGTCATACAAGAACCGACGAATACTTCTTGCACTGGATCATTAGCAACTTCCGATAATAATTTAACATTATCGGGGTCATTGGGAGCAGCAACAATTGGTTCTTTGATTTCGTTTAAATCAATTTCAATTATTTCGGCATACTCAGCATCGGCATCGCCTTCTAATAATACGGGATTTGCTAACCATTCTTCCATCTTTGCTACACGGCGCAACATGGTACGCGCATCTTGATAGCCCCGTGCTATCATATTTTTCAGCAACGCTATGTTAGAACGCAGATATTCAGAAATTGTCTCTACACTCAACTTAATTGTGCATCCGGCACAAGAACGTTCGGCGCTAGCATCGGTGAGTTCAAAGGCTTGTTCAACTTTTAAATCTGGCAAACCTTCTATTTCCAGAATTCGCCCGGAGAAAATATTTTTCTTGTTCTGCTTCTCTGCTGTCAGCAAACCTTTTTGAATTGCCACGTAGGGAATGGCATTCACGACATCGCGCAGAGTGATACCTGGTTGCAATTCACCTTTAAACCTTACCAAAACTGACTCTGGCATATCTAAAGGCATGACACCCAAGGCGGCTGCAAAGGCTACTAATCCAGAACCGGCAGGGAAGGAAATACCCAAGGGGAAGCGGGTGTGAGAGTCGCCGCCAGTTCCCACGGTGTCGGGTAGCAGCATCCGGTTTAACCAAGAGTGGATGATACCATCACCGGGACGAAGGGCGACACCGCCACGAGATGCAAAGAAGTCGGGGAGTTCGTGATGGGTTTGGATGTCTACTGGTTTGGGATAAGCTGCTGTGTGGCAAAAACTTTGTATCACTAAGTCTGCACTGAAACCAAGACAGGCGAGTTCTTTTAATTCGTCGCGGGTCATGGGGCCTGTGGTATCTTGAGAACCAACGGTGGTGATGATGGGTTCGCAAGATGTACCGGGACGCACACCAGGTAATCCGCAAGCTTTACCTACCATTTTCTGTGCTAGGCTGTAGCCTTTGCCTGTATCAAAGGCTTGCTGGGGACGGGTGAAAACTGTGCTGTGTTCTAAACCAAGTGCAAGACGAGTTTTATCGGTAAGGGTACGTCCAATAAGTAGGGGGATGCGTCCACCTGCGCGGACTTCATCGAGGATGGTGTCAGGTTTGAGGGCAAAGCTGGAAATGACTTCGCCTGCTTCGTTTGTAATTTCGCCTTTGTAGGGATGGATGGTAATTACCATGCCGGTTTCTAGTTTGGTGACATCGCACTGAATAGGCAAAGCACCGGCATCTTCAGCTGTGTTAAAGAAGATTGGCGCGATCGCACCACCTAAAACATAACCCCCAGCGCGTTTGTTTGGCACAAAAGGTATATCATTTCCCATGTGCCACAACACTGAGTTGATGGCAGATTTACGCGAGGAACCTGTACCAACTACATCTCCCACGTAAGCTACAGGATGCCCTTTTTTCTTCAGTTCGGCAATGGTTGCCAAGCTTCCCGGTTGCCGTGACTCTAACATCACTAAGGCGTGTAAGGGAATATCTGGGCGAGTTGTGGCGCTTTGGGCAGGTGATAAATCGTCGGTATTGGTTTCGCCAGGAACTTTAAAAACGGTGACAGTAATCGCTTCTGGAACTGTGGGGCGAAGGGTAAACCATTCAGCTTCCGCCCAAGAGTCAACCACCCGTTTGGCGAAAGGATTAATTTTAGACAACTCTAAAACATCGTGGTAAGCGTCATACACCAAGAGGATTTTGCTTAAGGCGTTGGCGGCGTAGGCGGAAATGGGTTCCTTTCCTTGTCCACCCATTACTAAAGGTGTTTCAGATGAGTCTGAGACGGATACGGTGGGCCATTGCAGTAAATCGATTAAAGATTGTACATTGTAACCACCTACCATCGTGCCCAGCAATTGCACCGCTTCTATGCGCGAAACCAAGGGACTGGTGATTTCCTTTTTGGCGATCGCGGTGAGAAATCCAGCTTTGACATAAGCTGCTGGATCAACACCAGGAGAAACGCGATCGCGCAATAAATGTAATAATATCTCCTCTTGACCCTTTGGCGGATTTTTCAGTAATTCACATAATTCTGAGGTTTGCTTCGCATCCAATGGTAAAGGAGGAATACCGAGTGCTGCTCTTTCAGCAACGTGTTTACGATATTGTTCTAGCATTTTTATGTTCTCCATTGGGATGTTCTATCTTTAATTATGAAATTTTTAGGCAATCCTTGGCTATAAAAGTTTAGCTTACTTTTATGATGAAAGCCTTACTGGTAATCGCTTGTTTGCAGTTTATTTTATACTGAAAGAAAGTATGAGGCGAATAGAATTCGCTACTACACAAACATAGACGCTTTGCGGCTTCCCGCAGGGTAGTCCACCTCTGTGGACTAAGAGTAAATCAAGAATTTTTAACCCAGGTCGGTGGGTTTTGTCTGTATAGCCGCGACTTCTAGTCGCTAGGTGTAGTAATAATGAATTAGATTGATTGTTGGTTTAACCAAGTTTCTAAATCAGCAACACTAGAAAAGTCTAGCAATGCTTCTCCTAAATTCTCTAATTGTTCAATCGATAAGCTTTGAATTCGCTCGATTAATGACGTATCAATTTCACCAATACGGCGATTAAGTTGACGTATAACTAGACGTTGTTCTCCTTGTTTATTTCCTTCTTGTACAGCTTGTTCTCTGTCTCTTTGATAAAGTGGTTCTAGTCGCATAATTAACTCCCGATCATCTGCTTCTAATTCTTGATTTACTCTCAAGTTTTCGCGCAAGTTGTAAACTAATTCAAGAGTTGCTTTTTGGTATGGATGATTTAATGGTAACGCTTGCAACTCGATAATCGCTTGTGACTGCACGCTTCCTCTACCTAAAAGCCTCAACCATAAAGTCTCCGGTGTTTGGGGTAGTTGGTGTATCGCTACAATTGCTGTTCGCAAGGCATCTGGCAGAAAATGCACTCCTGATGACCAACCTGTTTTTTGCATAGTTCCGAAGCTAGACAATCTAGTTTCAGATATGGTTGGTGTGAGAACCCACAATTTGGGAATTTCGGAGTCCTGAAGTTTGATTTTGTTAGTTTTAGCTTCTCGTCGCAATAGAGCCTTAATTTCTAATAATTTTAAAATACAGTCGCAGATTTCATCGGTAGAAGCTGGATTGCGGTATGGTGAGCCAGCGCGGTCTTGGGGGTTTCCCCCATCAGCGACTGGCGAACCCGTAAGGGTTCTATAATTGCAGGCTGTTGGGCAAATCTTCCTAGCAAACCCAGTATTTGTATATTAGAGCTTTGTTGTTTGGCAGGAGTGAATAAAACATCTATTTCTTTAATCTCTCCTGATACTTTTTCTGATGCTTTGACTTCTCCGCAATCTTTTAATAATTCTTCTAGATAGTCTTTGGCGAATTTATCATGTATAAACCTGGTCATTCAATTTTAAGATTTCGGAAGTTCTGGGTTAATGTAAAGTCTTATTATATAGCAGGTCTGAATTATTCCTGATGAAATAGATCCCCGACTTCTTTGATAAGCCGGGGATCTGCTATTCAACACTGCGATCGCAATTCCCCCCACAGAATCACGAGAAGCACCCACATCCGGCCCGGCGGCTTTGAGAACTTCGCGGGTTGTACCAAATAAACTATAAAGAGAGTTCATCGCTTCTCGTACCAAACCCTGGTCAACTTCCAAAGGTTGTACAGCAATGCGCGTCACCAATTCCACATAAAGCGACCAAGCCGCTTTCTTTTGTGTGGTGTCAACTTTCCAAGACATCGAACCAATGCCAAAAGGCAGACTTACAGATACAGTCTCTAAAGAAACGCGATCGCGCATATTTATAGTAAGCAAATTTAACTAATTTATTTGGGTTTATTATAGTAGAATTACTCACAATAGCTGCAAAATCAGCCTTAAATCATATTGTCGCAGCAACGAACGCGATCGCACTCTGGATTGATCAATGATATTGCGATCGGGCATTTGGGAAAATTTCAACATGGAAGTTCAGCCAAAAGAAATCAGGAATTATTTAAGATTTGATGGTATAGATATTTTTTCTGAGTGGTTTGACTCTCTGCGGGATAGAAAAGCAAAGGCTAAAATCAGAGCAAGGCTTGACCGAGTAGAAGAGGGTAATTTAGGGGAAGTGTAAATCAGTTGGTGATGGTGTTTTTGAACTTAGAATAGACTACGGTTCTGACTACCGCATATACTTTGTACAGGAAGGGTCAACAATTATTATTATTTTGTGTGGTGGCGATAAAAGCACTCAAGAAAAGGATATTGCCAAAGCAAAGGAATATTGGGAAGACCACAGGAATAGAGATAGATGATGTCTAAAAGTACAAGCTATCATGAAAAACTGATTCAAGACTTAAAAAATCCACTAGAAGCAGCAGCTTATATCGAAGTTGTTTTAGAAGAAGACGATCCAAAAATGTTGAGTAAGGCGGTAAAAAATGTCATAGAAGCGCATGGTGGAATTGATCAGCTTTCTGCACAAATTAAGGAACTCTACAATAAACTTGACCAGATGCTATCAGATAAAGGAGAGATTGAGTTTTACAGTCTAAATTCTTTGTTAGATGCTTTAGGGTTACATTTGGCAGTAATAGTAAAGTTATAATTCGCATCGCAATTCGCAATTCGCAATGGGCTAACGCCACGCTCCGCTAACGCAATTCGCAATTTAATACGGTTCAGTTAGGGCCAAAAAACTTAAACTGCGTAGGTTGGGTTGAGGAACGTAGACCCAAAGGGGCAATGCGCGTCACCAATTCCCCATAAAGCGACCAAGCCGCCTTCTTTTGTGTGGTGTCAACTTTCCACGACATCGAACCAATGCCAAAAGGCAGACTGACTGATACAGTCTCTAAAGAAACGCGATGCCTACGGCGGGCTACGCCTACGCGCATATTTATAGTAAGCAAATTTAACTAATTTATTTGTGTATTGTATAGTAAATAATGTTACTCATCTATAACTTATTCAGAATTAGTTGCTATAATTGTCACTATTTAACCTAAATTTTTATAGTAACATCTGGATATTTTTAACTAATTCAGATAAACTAATACATTTGTCCGTTGCATCACGCTTCTTTTGTATATGCCCAAAACTTACACCGTAGAAATTGATCACCAAGGCAAAATTCATACCTTGCAAGTTCCTGAAAATGAAACGATCTTATCAGTTGCCGATGCTGCTGGTTTGGAACTGCCGAGTTCTTGTAATGCAGGTGTCTGCACAACTTGCGCCGGTCAAATAAGCCAGGGAACTGTGGATCAAACTGATGGTATGGGCGTTAGTCCAGATTTGCAAAAGCAAGGTTACGTATTGCTTTGTATTGCCAAACCCCTTTCTGATTTGAAAATTCAGACGGAAAAAGAAGATGCACTTTATCAGTTACAATTTGGCAAAGGCAAATAATCAGCGAACACTTATCAGTATATCGGATGATTATTTATAACTGAATAACTGTTCACGGAGATTACCAAATTTGATAAATAACGCAAGTATTTCATTGCAGATGAAATCAGCTATTCTAGAAACTACAAATCAACAGGATTTACCAAAATGACAACTCATTTTATTACCGCAGAAATTGATTTACAAGAAACTCCCGCAGAGTTACTAGAAGTAATTGAAACAGAATTGAAGAAACAAGGCGAACCTCTGCGTTGGGCAGTTACTTCTGTGGATGCTGACGAACAAAAAGCTACAGTTGAAGCCGTGGTAACTACAGCCAAGAGTTAAGAGTCATTCAATCAAAGCCGCCTTTGGCGGCAAGGTAGGAGGCAGGAGGCTCAGTTGGCAGAAGGGAAACCTCTCCCATAAAGCGAAGTGGACAAGGGCAAACATGTTCTCGTGTGACGCATCTGGCAAAGAATGTTTCTAATTTTTTGTCCGCAAGGAGCAAGGTTTGCACCTTTTTCTTCCTTCTGCCTTCTGCCCTCTGCCTCCTGCCTTTATTTTATAAAAGAGGAGGTTTCTTTGCGTTTTTTCCTCGGTATTGTGCTAGTCTTGGGCATATTTTTCCGTTTTACTCACCTTGACAATAAGGTGTACTGGTATGATGAGGCCTTCACATCTCTGCGAGCTTCTGGTTATACCGAAGAAGACGTTGTTCAACACTTTTCTGCAAAGTCAGTAGTTAGTGTAACGGAACTCCAGCGATATCAGCACCCTGATGGAACAAGAAATGTTATTGATGTAGTCAAAAGTCTAGCCAAAGAAGATGTACAGCATCCGCCGTTATACTACGTTTTGGCAAATTTTTGGTTTCATAATATTGGTAGTTCAGTAGCATTAGCTAGGTTGTTACCTGCATTCCTTAGTCTGCTAGTATTCCCATGCGCTTATTGGCTGTGTCAAGAGCTATTTGTTGAAACAGGCATTTTCACTTCCAAGTTGCCTACATGGTTAACAATAGGACTAATTGCTGTCTCGCCATTTCATGTGCTTTACTCTCAAGAGTCGAGAGAATACAGCCTATGGACTGTAACTACTCTACTTTCAACCGCAGCTTTACTGCGGGCAATACGACTAAAAACTAGAATTAGCTGGGGTATTTATGCACTTACTCTAGCAATAGACCTTTATACATTTTTTCTGGCTGGACTGGTGGCGATCGCTCATGGTATTTATGTCATGATTATCTATGGGTTCCGTCATCGAAATATTTTCAAAAGTTACCTTGTAGCATCTTTGCTAGGTTTTATAGTTTTTCTTCCTTGGGCTTGGGTTGCGATCGTTAATCAATCTCGAGCAAAGGAAAGTCTCAATTGGGTATTTATTGGCACTATTAAAAACTCAGAACTAAGGGATATCTGGATTCAGCACATTGGTCGGATATTTTTCGCTCTTAATCAAGAACCCTGGGATTTTCATGTGCATCAAGTGTTATTAGTCTTGCTAGTATGTGCTTTTTATTCTCTCTGTCGTCAAACGCCCATATCAGTTTGGTTATTGATTATCCTTCTGGCTGGCGTTAGCACAATACCTTTAATATTATCAGATTTTATTTTCGGAGGAATGCGCTCTGTAATAGCACGATACCTAATTCCTAGTTTTTTAGGAGTGCAACTAGCTATTACTTACTTGCTAGGAAAAAATTTAGCTAATCCTTCGTTAAAATTTTGGCATCAAAAATTTTGGCAATTATTCTTAGTTATCCTAGTTTCGGGAAGTATTTGGTCCTGTGCTGTCAATGCTCAAGCAACAGCTTGCTGTAACAAAGGGCTAAATGGGGAAAATATCGCTATTGCAAAAATTATTAATCAGACAACTCATGCTCTTTTAATTAGCGATGCAGGAGTGGGTTATCTTTTATCTTTAAGCCATTCCCTTAACCCAAATGTACAAATTCTCCTTCAACCTTCTAAGACATTTAAAGTTTATCTGCCAACAGTAGAAGAATTAAAGCAGTTTAGCGATGTTTTTGTATACCGCAATAATCCTAGTCAGGTCTGGCTTAAGGAATTAGCAAAACAGCAAAATTATAAATTTGAACCTATTGTATTTGGATTTGCTAAATGGTCACAAGACCGACCTGTGCTTTGGAGAGTTACTTCGATTTTAAAAAAATTAGAGCAGCAAAGCTAGTACAGGGAATAAATAACTCAATATGCAACGTCCATACACTGCTATTTTAATTGTACCAACTGGCGTTGGGGCTGCTATTGGGGGTTATGCAGGAGATGCTTTGCCTGTTGCCAAAGTTATAGCACAGGTTTGCGATCGCCTAATTACTCATCCCAATGTCTTGAATGGCGCAAGTTTGTATTGGAATCTTCCAAATGCTTTTTATGTTGAAGGTTACGGGCTTGACAAATTCGCTTCTGGATGGTGGGGTTTGCGTCCAGTTCGCAACAACAAAGTGGGTTTGCTTTTAGACCAAGCCATTGAGCCAGAGTTACAGCTACGACATATACAAGCCGCCGATGCAGTCAGAGCAACTCTAGGATTGACTTTAACAGATTATGTAATTACTGATGCCGCATTAAATGTAGAATTGCGGACTACAGCATCGGGAGCTAGTTGGGGGACAATTGGCAACCCAGATAGTCTATTACGGGCAGCCGAGATATTAATTAAAAAAGCGGGGGCAGAAGCGATCGCAGTTGTTGCCCGTTTCCCCGATGATATGGATGAAGAAGCAGTACAAAAATATCGCCAGGGTGAAGGCGTTGATCCTTTAGCGGGTGCAGAAGCTGTAATTAGCCATTTGTTAGTGCGAACCTTTCAAATTCCTTGCGCCCATTCTCCCGCCCTTTTGAGCGAACCTCCGCAACCTGATTTATCTCCCCGTTCCGCCGCCGAAGAATTAGGCTATACCTTTTTGCCCTGCGTGCTTGTAGGATTAAGTCGTGCCCCACAATTTATAATAGAGAGAGAAGCAATCGGATCACAGCAAGGAGATATTTGGGCTAATGAAGTGGATGCTGCGATCGTACCTGCAACTGCTTGTGGTAGCAGTGCATTACTGAGTTTAAGCCAAAGACAATGCCAAATTATTACAGTAGAAGAAAATAAAACTCTGATAAAAGTTCCTCCCCAACCCTTGGGGATCAAAACTATACAGGTAAACTCATATTTAGAAGCAGTGGGTGTATTGGTAGCACATAAAGCAGGCATCAATCCTTCCGCTCTCCGTCCCAAATTATTACCTTTGCAGTCAGTAGTTAGGAGGCAGGAGGCAGAGGGTGACTGAGCGCAGCCGTAAAGCCTGCGGCATAGCTACGCTTCGGGCGCAGCCTAAGAAGAAAAGTGAGGCAGTAGTTAGGAGTAATATCATGTCCGCCAAATTACCCATAATAAAAGAACCCCACCCCCAACTCCTCGCAAGCGAGGAGGGGAGACAAAGCATAGCTTTGGCAGGATGGGGTTCTTCGGGTTTAAGGAATCAAGCGGACATGATATTACTCCCCCCTGCTCCCCCTGCTTCCCTTGCCCCCTTCCCCTTAAAAATCCGTGATTGAACAACAAAAGAAAGAGCCACAAATTCCATACTTGACGCGCATCCAAATACTTGGGGCGATGGGAGCGACTGCAATCATTTTGTTGATAGTCGCCAAACTTTCGTTATACTTAGGCAACTTTTCCCTCCTTTCTTGGAAGTTGAACCAAAGAGAGTTGCTGTTGGGTGTAGGGTTAGGATTCGCCATTACCGCCTTAAGTGGCGTAACTTATCGCGTTTGGATTCCCTACCGTAAAAGTGCAGATTATTATTTAGAAATGGTACTGAAGCCCTTAGCTTTACCAGACTTAATTTGGCTGGGGTTACTACCAGGGTTGAGTGAAGAATTGTTATTTCGGGGCGTAATGCTGCCAGCTTTAGGCTTGGATCATTTGGCTGTCATTGTATCAAGTCTTTGCTTTGGCATCTTGCATTTTAGCGGTTCTCAACAATGGCCTTATGTGATTTGGGCAACAATTGTCGGGATGATATTCGCATATAGTGCCCTACTCACTGGCAACTTATTAGTGCCAATTGTCGCTCACATTATTACCAATTGGATTTCTAGCTATTTATGGAAAATGTCGCAATTACGACAATTAAAAAATAAATTTTGAGCTTGTAGGAATTAGTGCGTAGGCGTAGCCCGCACTTCTCTACGAACGCGAACAGCGTGTCGCAGACAGACGCTGCGCGAATGATTTGGCCGTCTTCCCTACGGGACGCTATGCGAACAATTAATGGTGAGTTCAGAGCTAATACTAATTGTTTTTAATTTTTAATTGGAGCGTTCGCGCAGCGTCTCGTAGAGAAGCGACTTGACAAGCTCAGTACAAGTTAGTGACTACCACAGGCATCGCACATTATCACTATCAACCATAGAGTAAATTGCATGGTTTGAGCGCTCTGGCTAGATGCTTTTCGTGCAATACTTATAAAGTGTGTTATTTAATTGCAGCTACAGAGATTTTTAGTCAAGTAAGCTACAATAATATTCATCGTAATACCAATTCACGAAAATTCTGATACATATAGATTTCTCGTATGGGCATGGCAATGCCCAGTGGTGTCAACTTAAGCAGAAACATCCTTTAGACCTCGTTTACAGCCTCTGGCTGTAAATGAGATAATCCCTAAAAGCATATTCTAGACTGGTTTTACGTTAAGTTGACACCAATGGACAATGGTACACCCCTACTAATGTATTTGTGTAATTAATAAACCGAAATTGTATAAAGCCCAACTCATTCTCGCACTTACTGCTGCTACGTGAACGTAAAAAAAGCGAGTAATAAGCTTCTCTTTTGTCAAGAGGCTTAAAAGGTAACAAAAGCGTTGTGGGACATGGTGTAAAAGGTTAGTGCCTCAAAATACTCCCAAAAGCCAGTCCTTGTTTAATAAGTTTTGTGTAGAATCTTGGTGGTGAGGCTATTTACTTGATTCTCAATTGCAGCAATTCAGGTTTCATTTATGAATCAGTCTTTTTCTCAAAACCAAGCAAGACGAAATCGTCAACAAAGGCTGTGGCAACAAAAATGGAATTTAAAGACTAAAGCAGTTGTTTGGGCACTAAGCATCAGCATCCTGCCTGTGGTTGCAATTGGAACAGCTACTTATTACTACGGCATTAATTTAATTACCAAACAAATTCCGCAAGTAAGGCTTGAGAGTGCGGAAAGTTCAATAGAAACTGAACTTGCTCTACAGAGACAATTGTCACTGTTGTTAGGTGGTATGGGAGTAACAGCGATTTTGACAGCTGCGATCGCTGTTTTTGTGACTAATCGAGCTATGAGTCGAGTCAGCAAAGCTGCTGCAACTTCTAATCTTATCAAAAACAAGCTACGTCCAGACAGTGAGTTTACTCAATATTTCATCGCTAACGAAGATGAATTAGTGATGTTAGAGAGAAACATAAATTTATTTACAGAGCTGCTTTCAGTTTTGATAAAGGAGAAAGAAGCCGAAGCTGATTACTCTCAACTATTGATGAAAATTACCCGGTGGGTTCGAGAATCATTCAATGAAGAAGACGTTCTCAAAACTACCTCAGAAGAAATTCGTAAAGCTTTAAACATTGATCGCATAACCATCTTTTGTTTTAACTCTAACTGTAATGGAACCTTTATCGCCGAATCAGTAGCGCCTGGTTTACCTAAAACATTAGGAATTACAGTCTCTGACCCTGATTTTGAAGCTGGGTATATAGAAAAATACCAAAATGGTTGCATTCGTGCTATTGATAATATCTATCAAGCCGATCTTAGTGATGCTGATATTGACTTACTGGAGCAGTTTGCTGTCAAATCTAATTTAGTAGCACCTATTCTCAAAGGCAAACAGCTATTCGGTTTATTGATTGCACATCAGTGTTCTAGAATTCGCTTTTGGCAGCAGTCTGAGATTGATTTGTTCGCTCAGATAGCCGTACAAGTAGGATTTGCTCTTGACTATACTAAGCTTCTAGAACAGGTTGATACGAAGGCAGATAAAGCTGAGGTATTTATTGAAATTACTCGCAGCATTCGGCAATCGCTCAACGAAGAGGATGTCATCAAAACCACCGTGGAAGAGGTTCGTAAAGCACTGAGTACTGACCGCGTGTTGGTTTATAGCTTTAACGCTGATTGGTCTGGAACTGTGATTGCTGAATCAGTGGTTCCAGGTTATCCCAAAGTTTTGCGGTCTGAAATTCAAGACCCATGTTTCGCTCAGGACTATGTAGAAAAGTATCAGTCTGGTCGTGTTCAAGCCACGAATAACATTTATGAAGCAGGTTTGCGTGATTGTCATATTAACCTGCTTGAATCCTTTGCTGTTAAAGCAAATTTGGTCGCACCCATTCTCAAAGATGAACAGTTGTTTGGCTTATTAGTTGCACATCAATGCTCTAGACCCCGTGATTGGCAACAGTCTGAGATTGATTTATGTGCCCAAATAGCTATGGAAGTGGGATTTGCTCTCGACCATGCAAGGCTCGTGCAACGAATCGAGGCTGAGAATGTGCAAAGTCAATTGCTGGCGGATACTATCGGCAGCATTCGCCAATCGCTCAACGAAGAGGATGTCCTGAAAACCACTGTAGAAGAGGTTCGTAAAGTACTGAGTACTGACCGAGTGATGGTTTATAGCTTCAATGCTAATTACTCTGGAACTGTGATTGCCGAATCAGTTGTTCTCACTTACCCAAAAGTTTTGCGATCTGAAATCCAAGACCTATATTTTGGTCAAGGCTATGTAGAAGATTATCAGTCTGGCCGTGTTCTAGCAATAAACAACATTTATGAAGCCGGTTTGGCTGATTATCAGATTAGTTTACTCGAATCCTTTGCTGTGAAAGCAAATTTAGTAGCCCCCATTCTTAAGGATGAACAGCTATTTGGCTTATTAATTGCACATCAGTGTTCCAAACCTCGTGATTGGCAACAATCTGAGATTGATTTATTTGGCCAAATAGCGATGCAAGTGGGATTTGCTCTCGACCATGCAAGACTTCTGCAACGAATCGAAGCTGAAAGTAGGCGAAGTCAGTTACTGGTAGATATTACCCGCAGCATTCGCCAATCGCTTAACGAAGAGGATGTTATCAAAACCACTGTGGAAGAGGTTCGCAAAGGACTCAGTGTTGACCGAGTATTGGTTTATAGCTTTTACGCTAATTGGTTCGGAATTATAATTGCTGAATCAGTAGTTCCAGGTTATCCCAAAGTTTTGCGGTCTAAAATTTACGACCCTTGTTTCACAGAAAACTATATAGAAAAGTACCAGTCTGGTCGTGTTCTAGCAACAAACAACATTTATGAGGCCGGTTTAGCTGATTGTCACATTAACCTGCTCGAATCCTTTGGTGTAAAAGCAAATTTAGTAGCACCCATTATCAAAGATGACCAGCTATTTGGTTTGTTAGTTGCACATCAGTGTTCTGGCCCCCGTGATTGGCAACAGCCTGAGATTGATTTATTTACCCAGATAGCGATGCAAGTAGGATTTACTCTCGATCATGCTAGGCTGCTACAAGCGTATCAAACTACTGAAGCGAACTCTAGTGTATAGCCCTTGTGGAAGAAGCAAGGGGGCAGGGAGCAGGGAGCAGGGAGCAGGGGGAGCAGGTAGCAGTGTGTAAGGGTAAGTGAAAGGCTCGATGCAGGTTCTTTTTCCCCTTTTCTCGCTGCCCCCTGCCCCTTGTCCTCTTTCTCTCTGCCCCCTGCTCCTTGTCCTCTTTTAACCCAAGTGCATTGAGCTTAGTGTAGTTTTTGACGAAGAAGCTGCTAGAGCGATCGCTAGTGGTAAAATTCGATGTTCCTGTATTTGAATCCTGGCGTGGAGTGTTTCTGCTGTATCATCCGGCAACACTGGTACTGCGGCTTGCATCAATATTGGGCCACTGTCCATTTCTAAACAAGCTATATGCGCTGTACAACCAGTGATTTTTACCCCAGATGCTAAGGCTTGTTCAACAGCATGGATTCCCTTGAAACTAGGTAACAAACTAGGATGGATATTAATAATTTTATCAGGAAAGGCATCCATGAAAACTGATGTTAACAATCGCATCCAACCTGCCAAAATTACCCATTCCACATCGTAGTGCTGCAATGTCTGCACAATTTCCTGATCAAACTCTTCTCGACTTTTATAGTTGCGGTGATTCAATAAAACAGCTTCTACACCTCTATTGGCTGCTCTGACAGCTGCCTTAGCCGAGGGGTTATTGTAAATTAAAACTTGAATTTGGGCATTTAGCTGCCCATCTTGGATAGCTTGGGCAACTACATCAAAATTGCTGCCATTCCCAGAAGCCATAATTCCCAGTTTTAAAGGGGCGACTAGTTGACAATCGCTAATGCTGGGAGAAGCCAAGCTAAGGGTAGAATCAGGGCAGAGGGTCATAACAGCTAAGAGGGTTAATTTATAGATGCAAAAAAAATATACTAATACTAAGTCCTGGTTGGATAATGATACAGTAGCTGCCTGGGTTTTTCTCACACCAGCACTAATTTTACTAAGCGTTTTTATCATTTGGCCGATCGCCTATTTGTTTTACCTCAGTTTCACTGCTGGTAGCTTCACTTTAAAAGGTACTTATTGGATAGGTTTAAGAAACTATTGGCGCTTGTTAGCCAACCATGATTTTTGGCAAGTTCTGGGTAACACCTTTTATTTTACGGTTGCCACCATCATTCCCAGTTTAGTTATTTCCTTGGGACTAGCAGTGCTATTAAACCGCTCTATTCCCTTGCGGGGATTGCTGCGAAGTGCTTATTTTCTGCCTTCAATTATCTCACTTGTGGCAGCCGGTTTGGGATTTCGCTGGCTGTTTCAAACATCAGGGCCAGTTAACGGACTTTTAGCTTTTTTTAGCATTCCAGACATACCCTGGCTAGGAAACACATTTTGGGCAATGCCAGTACTTATTTTAATGAGCATTTGGAAACAATTAGGTTTCAATATGGTGGTTTTTTTAGCAGGATTGCAAGCAATTCCTCCCAGCCGTTATGAAGCAGCAGATTTAGATGGAGCAAATGCTTGGCAACAATTTTGGTATATTACTCTGCCCGGATTGCGCCCTACTATGATATTTGCAATCATCACTACCGCGATTTTTACATTGCGGAGTTTTGAGCAAGTTTTTGTGATGACTGGCGGTGGGCCACTGAATTCGACTAATTTGCTGGTTTACTACATTTATCAAGAGGCTTTTGGGCAATTTGATTTTGGTTATGCAGCAGCCGCCGCGACGGTGTTACTAGCAGTGACGCTGGTACTGGTTTATTTGCAACTACAAACCTGGGGAGAGGAGTAGGAGAGGCGCGGCAGGGGGGAATTTTGGAAGTTGCTAAATCATCGCTTAGGCAAATATGCAACACCGAGCTTTCAAGTTTTACTTCTTATATAAGCTCCGGTATTCCCAAGGATTAATAAATTTAGTATCGCTCCAAATACCAAGGCGTTGTTCCTTGGCCTTAGCTTCGGCTTGTTGAACTAAGTCTTTGCTAGGACACTTATTTAAATAAGGACGATAGACTTTTGCTAAACCTTCTTGCAGCAATACCTGTTGTACAAATGTGCCATTTTTTAAACGAACTTCAGCAATTTTGCGTCCATAGCGATCGCTATCTGTGATATTCAAAGTCACGCGATCGCCTGCTTGTTGCACAAGTTGTTGTACCCGTTCTTGGGCTTTGACACCCCAATTAAATTGATTGCGATCGCTAATGCGTTTACTCTGCTTTTCTTTATTAGTATGAGCTATTTCTGGTGCATCTACACAAGCAAAGCGCACGGTAATATTTTTACCGTTAGTATCTTTCACTACTAAAGTATCGCCATCACTGACTCGATCAACTGGTTCTCCAGAAGTACCGATAAAGCCATCGCAGCCAATCAAACCTAAAATTAGGATAGTTGCACAAAGCCAAAATCGCACTGGTTTAATTAATCTCTCCATCCAAAGTTACCTGATTACCGCATTACCTATGTGGGATGATACTAGCAAAATGCAAAGATATATTTGTTAACCTTCGACATACTGTCAGAGGCAATTGAAAATTCCAAATAGTAACAGCCTTTGGCGGCACACTATAGAAAATGCGGATTAGTATAAGAATTGTAACCTTCCAATTGTCGGCGGGAATTTCTGATGAACTTCTTGACTCACGTTCTGCATTTAGCTGGTTCAGGTGCTTTTGCCTATTACTCTGCTGCTCAAATTCGTGATTCTAAAACCCGCCCTAACATCCTTGCGGGGTTTCAGTTGGCCGAATCTGGTTCTGTGCCGTTTTTATCTGCACTTAGCGATCGCGCTGCTGCCGAAGGCGATACATGGCTAGCCGAAAAACTAGCAAAACATGCATCAGATGAAACTAGGCATGGTAAAATTTTTGCCCACGCCTTACAACAGTTGAATAAACAAGTTATAGATTTTAAGGCTCAACCCCAAACTACATCTACAAAAAAATCACAACAGCGTAGTCCCTTTTTCGCAGCATTCTTTGAAGGCTACACTCAAGAACAGCTAAAACCGGCCGTCATTGACTGGGATGTGTTTATGGCTAGCACATACATTCTTGAGTTAGATGCTAGTAAAGACTTTGCGCGAATGGCGAAAGCATTACCTGATAACGAGCCAACCTCTCGTAACTTGAAGTTAGGAATGCTTTGTATTGCTCAAGATGAAACTGGACACGCCGCTTATCTCTACGAAGCAATGATGCAACGGATGTCTGCTGCTAAAGTGCAACAACTCGTAGATATGTGGCGAACCCGCAAGGTAAACGCCCTGTTGGCAATGGTTGGTGGTATTCTCCAGCGTAATGGTGAAACGCGATCGCTAGTCCAAGATAGTGCGCCCTCAGAAGTCGATTCTGAGTTGGTAGCTACGTAATTATAGAGCAAGCCTGAAAAAGGAAAGATTAAGCCCCCCTTAAAAAGGGGGGTTGGGGGGATCTTCCGGGGCAAAATATCACTATCCCAAGTGTATTGAATTATAGATATCCTTGAGTATCTAATGTTAAAAACTAACTATGAAAGCTGAAGCAGAAAATAATCTCAGGCTGACTTGTGAAGTAGAAACTACCCTAAAGGTGATTGGCGGACGCTGGAAAGTTTTGATTATTAGGGAATTAATGACTGGCGTTAAACGTTTTGGTGAGCTGCAACGGGCTTTACCTGGAGTTACGCAAAAGATGCTGACTCAGCAACTTAGAGAAATGGAGGAAGATGGCATTATTCATCGAGAAGTTTATCCTCAAATTCCGCCCAAAGTAGAATATTCTCTGACACCTTTAGGAGAAACTTTACAACCAATTCTTTATGCTATGCATGAATGGGCTGTTCAACATTTAGCTATAACAAATCACCATTAACATTAATTATAGGTGGATTCTACTACTCCCTTTTGCAATAGGATTATCTTGACTTTACTAAACTTGTTAAGACTTTATTTTGGATCACATCTACAACTTTTTGAAGTGTTTTTTGAGAAGGATTTATAATGAAATATTTTTGAACTGTGCTTGTTGGCGTAGGAATTAGCCCAGCTTTGTATATTACTGTTAACTAACTCTGGTTATTGTCGATTGTTAATTAAGCGATCGCGTATTATTTTAAGCCCCAGATGCACCTGATAAAAAAGAATGCTTGGGTGGTAAAGCAAGATGAGTCTTTTTTGCATCCAAATCAATACACTTAGTTTAAAGATTGTTTGTGCAGATTTGATCCGGTTTCATAGCAACATAAAAATGCGTTTTTATTTTGATTTTATTCCTTATTTATTAATCATTATTTTTTAAATATTCAATCGCTGCCTCTAATTTAGAAGAGTAACTTTCAGCAAACCTTTCAAACCAAAGCCCTTCAGACGAAAGTGGATCTACTTTGGCTAACCATTCTTTTGCCTGTACTTTCAAAACCTCTAATTGTTTGGCTTTGAGTTGTTCTTGCCGAATTCGTTCCTGTTCTAATTCTTGCTGTCTTTTTAACTCAATAGCAGCATCCTCTTCGGCAAAATTAGCCTTAACTTCTGCCAAAAGGTTATCCATCAAAGACGCAGACTTTGGCGATGATGAAATAAACGATTTGGCTGTGGCTGATTTTGACTGTTGCTGTTGTGGTTTTACTTCTTTGTATTCGGTTTGGAGTTCAGCTAACAGTTTATCAATGGAATCCATTTTTGCAATTCCTATAAATAGAAATAGTATGGCTAGTCATTAATGGCATTGAGTAGCACTTCCGATAGACTCAAATCTTCCATATCTTCCATAGTAATGGTGTCACAGATATCAAACTTAGCACCAGCACTTTGAAGTTCATCGTCTAAGACTTTGAGAAAGCGGGTAGCTTGTGGATCTGTGCCGACTTGAATGAAAGAAATAGCTAATTCTTCATCTCTATCGATACGACGAGAAGTTTCAATAATTACCTTCATGACTGCTTTGCGATCATCTGGTTCACCATCGGTGATCACTAAAATTGTTTCACCATTTGGCTTGGTTTGACCGGCTGCTTTGCGTTGAAGATAATCATCAGTTGCGTGTTTTAACACACCTGCCAAGTCAGTTGTACCAGAGGGATCATTTTCTCTGAAAATTTGTCCTACTATACTGGATGTCACATTTTCGTATCGCTTAAATTTCCCAGAGAATAAATAAATAGTGATGCCATCTGGATCAAATTGCTCGCACTTACTAGCTAAAGCTAAAGTAGATTCCTGTGCTGCAAACCATCTACTTCTACCGCCCTTTTGATCTTGGGTTGCCATGCTGCCACTTTTGTCGATAATCAAGGTATAGTCACGGTTTTCTAGCATTATTCATTTCTCCATTTAAGAGCCAATATTTATTAGACTTTGGGCTGATAGATGCATTAGTCAGTTATTGCGTTTGTTAATACATCTACAAGACTCATTTCTTCTAAGTCATCTAAAGTAACTGTGTCGCAAATATCAAATTTAGCGCCGACACTTTGCAACTGGTCATCCAAAGCCTTCAGGAACTTAGTTGCTTGGGCATCTGAACCTACTTGAATGATTGAAATTGCTAATTCTTCATCACGTTCCATCTGGCGAGTCGCATGAATAATTACTTCAAACACAGCTTTGCGATCGTCTGGCTCACCATCGGTGATGACTAAAATCGTCTCTCCGTTCGGCTTGGTTTTACCAGCAGCTTTGCGTTGAAAGTAGTTATTAAGCGCATCTTGAAGTACACCTGCTAAGTTTGTTGCCCCAGCAGGGTCATTTTCGAGAAATATCTGTGCGACTTTGGCTGAGGTGACATCATCGTAGCGTTTAAATCTACCAGAAAACACATAAACAGTGATGCCATCGGGGTCAAACTGTTCGGCCTTTCTTGCCAAAGCGAGAGTAGACTCTTGAGCTATTTCCCATCTACTTCTACCACCCACTTGGTCAGGTGTGGACATACTACCACTTTTGTCAATGATTAATGTGTAGTCGCGATCGCTCATCATAATATTCCTATGATTGTTACCCTGTGATTCTAGTCTAGTCTACGAATTTAACGATACAGCAAGCCTTTTAAGGTTTCGTATCAATTCTACTAGTCAAAAAAACTACGCCGCAGATGATAAATGCGTTGGCGTAGCCCGCCGCAGGCATCGCCTACCCTCTTTCTTCCCGCAGAGAACAAAAAAACAACTATTTGACCCCTTCTTTACCACTAAAGGTCAACATAATTCATAATTATTTCGTTAGCTAAATACCTCCACTTCTTCAGGAACCTTCATTTGGTCGAGAATTCTCCAAATTTCCTGTAACATCGGCTCTAACCCGGTGCGGGTAACTGCCGAAATCACAAAAACTGGCGCATAGGAAATATGATTAAGTTGGGTAGCTAACGCCTCCAAATCGACAGTTTCCCGATCAACTGCATCAATTTTGTTCAACGCCAAAATTTGCGGGCGTTCTGTTAAACCCCGTCCATAAGCTTGTAATTCTTCCTTAATTGTTTTGTAATCTCTAACCACATCATCACTAGTGGCATCAATCAAGTGAAGTAGCACTCGCGTACGCTCGATATGGCGCAGGAAGTCATGTCCTAGCCCAGCCCCGTGAGCCGCGCCCTCAATTAGTCCGGGAATGTCAGCGAAAACAGTACCATCACCAGTAGGTTTCCGCACTACACCCAAATTTGGGATCAGGGTAGTGAAAGGGTAGTCTGCGATTTTGGGACGTGCAGCTGATAAAGATGAAATTAAAGTAGATTTACCAGCATTTGGTAAACCAATAATTCCAACTTCTGCCAAAAGTTTTAACTCCAGGCGCAGCTGCTTTATTTCCCCTGGCAATCCTGGGAGGGCGTATTCTGGAGCGCGGTTACGGTTACTCAAGAAATGCTGATTTCCTAGTCCGCCTTTACCACCTTGAGCAATCAACAAAGTCTGCTTAGGCTCAATTAAATCCCCTAGCACTTCGCCAGTTTCAGCATCATAAATGGTTGTACCACAGGGAACTTCGATAATTAAATCCTTTCCTGCTGCTCCAGTGCAGTTATTTGGCCCGCCACGAGTCCCTTTTTCTGCCTGAAATCGATGGTTATATCTGAAGTCCAACAAGGTTTGTAGGTTTTCGTCGGCAACGAAAAATACCGAACCGCCTCTTCCCCCATTACCACCAGAAGGGCCACCAGTCGGCACGTATTTCTCTCGCCGGAAGGCGACAATACCATCGCCGCCCTTACCAGCTTCAACTTCAATTTTTGCTTGGTCGATAAATTGCATATTTAAGTAATAGTGAGAAGTGAGGAGTTAGGAGTTAAAAATTATAGCCCCTCACTCTCCACTTTAACTAAATATATGGTGAAACATCTTCACCGCATTTATCTGCCAGATAAGAGAGGGCACGGAAACGTAAGCCCACCAGTTGCTCATACAAGGGGTTGATTTTACACATCGGCGGTATGTGGACAATCTTTCGTCCAAATAAAGTGACATCTCGCTCAAATGGACACTGGGAGGGAATCATTTTACACAAAAAGCGGGCTACTCTTGGGTCTTGAATATCTAGCCCATCCAGCCAGTCTCGTAGGGGATGTAGTGCATCAATTTGACGTTTTGTAAGTGCAGGGCTGGGAATAGTAGAGGTGGTAACTTGCTGTGGATGTTCTAGGGTGTGGCGAAGGGCTTCTAGTAAATCCTCTGGCTGTCCTAAGACTTGGCAGAACTGATGCAGAACCTGATCTTCGCTGGGAGAATAAGTACCATCTGCGATCGCTACCATCACTGCTGTCCTTAAGAAATTTTCTGCGGGTGGTGTACCTTTACCCAACACTGCGGCTAATTCTTCTGGCGTAATTACCTCCAGTGATTCGCATTTAATCTTAGGAGCTAATTCATTTTTGGTGATGTTGGCAATTAATTCTTGTTCTTGGGCGTCAAAATTACCATCTGCCCAAGCAATGGTGAGCAGCCCACGCAACCAAGCGGCAATCTGTTCGTTGCTGTAGGGGGATTGAACGGTACTTGTCATAAACTCACGTCTCAAGCTTTCCTCAGTCACTACTAAACTACCCTACCCAGCAACTATGAAGATAGTGGGGCAGCACAGAAAAATCAAGAAAGCGCGTAGACGTAGCCGCCTCAAGAAATAAGCCAGAGAAGTTTTCAAATCGCAATAGTCGCTCTTAGGGTAAAATCCATTTGAGAGTGAACTTGAGAATTTTTTCTACTTAAACTGAAAAGGAAGATTTAATTTGTATTGTGGAGGTATTGATGAATAAAACCAAAGTTCACCTCGGTGTCATTCAAGAAACACTACTAATTACCCTCTGGGCTAGAGCTTGTGAGCTTCAAGCAGCAGATCCAATTATAGTAGATCCTAAATCATCTGAGATTCTTGCAGCGCTCGACTACGAATTTGATAAATTTACTACTGCTAAATCTTCTCAGATAGGCTGTTGTTTACGAGGAACTATCCTCGACAACTGGGTACGTACCTACCTCAATCAACATCCGCAAGGTTCCGTTATCGAGATTGGTGCGGGACTGAACACACGCTTTGAGCGAGTAGATAACGGCAAGGTTTGCTGGTTTGACATAGATTTACCGGATGTCATGGTTCTGCGACGACAGTTTTTTGAGGAAACAGAACGCCGTAAATTAATCACGGCTTCTGTCCTAGATACGAATTGGATTGAGCATGTCAAGTCCACTACTAAACAACCTGTTATGTTTGTCGCCGAAGGCGTGTTGCAGTATTTCAATGAACAGGAAGTGAAACTATTGTTTGCGAATCTTTTGCAATATTTTCCTGGTTCATGGTTTGCCTTTGATTCCTTGTCACCGCTAATTGTAAAGAATCAAAAACACCATGACTCACTCAAATACACTTCGGCAAAATTTGATTGGTGTATCTCAAATATTCATAAGATTAAAGACTGGGATTCGCGTTACGAAGTAATGGAAGTCTGTAATTATGCCAATCTGCCAACTAAATATCACCGACGTTTTTCTTTAATGAATCGTTTACTGATGTTATTTCCTCCTCTGTGCGATTCGTCTCGTTTGGCATTAGTTAAATTAGGTTAGCTCTAAGCAATTAAGGTATACATAATGTTTTCATTTGGCATTGAGCATGAAGTCGCTTTCCTAAACAAAGAAGGAAAATTTGCTGATTTTTCCCACACCAAATTTGCTGATTTCAATCAAATTATTGAAAAGCTACCTACATACCCTAGCGACTATCCTCAACTGCGCGTCGGGGATGCGGGTATTAAGATGAAGAGATGGTACATTGAGGGATTTGAAAGATTTGCAGATTCCGACAAGGTGATAGACTGTCATACTAAAGGTATTGAAATTAGAACGACTATACATTCTAATATTCAAGGCGCTATTACTGAATTATCAGAAAGTTTTGACTTATTACGTGAGGTTGCTGCGAACTTTGGTTTCTCACCAGTTTTAGCCAGCTTTAATCCATACAATCCGGTTTTTGAACCTCATCCCCCATTAAACGATTACGAAATTAAAGAGCTACAGGCTTATCCTGACGAACAAACTGCTAATATTCACATGGTATCTTATGGGCCAGATTTAAATATTTCAGTGGCAAATTTATCTACTGAAGATGTGATTGATATTGGTAGAAAGTTAACTTATTACAGTCCTTATATCGTTCCTTTTAGTTATAGTTCCCCTTTTTATAAAGGAGGTTTATGGGATGGTTTATCGGTACGAACATTTATCAGAACCGGAAAAAGACCAGCAGCTCTGGTTTTTATTGAGAAACAAGAACAACTGATTAATAGCATACCTTCCTTAACAAAAATTGCCCGCATTCCGGCGGAAGTGGGACGCATTGAATTTAAGGCTTGTGATAGCTGTGATGACTTTTCCATCTATGCGGCTTTGTTAACATTATTGAAAGGTTTGGTGTTAGATGAAACTTTGCTGGGTAGAGCAACTGTACCCGATGCAATGTTACACCAAGTTTCTGCAAAAGAAGGGTTTGACAATGAGGATATTTTTGGGAATGCGACAAAAGTGTTGCAAGCAGCCAAAGTTGCTTTAGGAAACGACTCAGATGTTCATTATTTAACGCCTTTAAAAGTAATGCTGACGAAGCGAAAAACAAGATCCCATGAATTAATAGAAATGTTCCATCGCCTAAGCTCCATAGAAGAAGTAATAAGACAGACTTATCAAGTTTAAAATAAATTGGCAATGGGGACTCTTAAGGGATGTTTGAAAAGTTATTCAGGTTGTCTGCAATTGGTAAAAGTTGCGTCAAGGGCAGTGGCAATTTTTACAAAACCTCACTTGTAAGCGAAATATGATGCATAGATGGGCTACGCCTGTGCTGATTGCTTCACATTTTATAACAGGCATTGACTATCTTTGTCTCAAAAGGTCAATTTTTACCAAGTTGGTTGCAGAAACCAAAATATATTTATTAAGTCGATATACCTGGAGACTGATTTTATTATAACTAAAGATATAGTAAATTTCATTCTAGAGATTGATGCAGGCGTTAGCATTTTCAAAGTACAAGTAGAAACAGGGAACCTTGAAAGAAGATTGTCAATATAAACACGTAATGATTTTGCTAAAGAATTAAGGTGGTATTTGCTTATTATCCCTTAACTAGTTCGATGCAGAAATCCTAAGACAATTTCTTCGTCAGGTTCGCTTATAAAGAACTTTCAGATTGAAGGGTAACTGGCTATTTTTATTATTGCTCTTTACCAAGTAAAATGCCATCTGTTGCTATTTCAGTGAAAGTTCTGCGTTGTTAAAGCTGTTATCGAGGATTTCAAATGAAAATTATTGCTTCTGTCTTAAATCCAGTACGCTTCCTAGTTGTGGCTTTTACTTGCGCCTTACTATTGTTATCTAGTGCTTTTCCTGCTTTTGCGATCGATAGCTACCAAAGTGACCCTACCGAAGCTACTACACAACTGCTTGACATTCAGGCAAAAACTGACGAAGCCGGTAAAGCACCACCAATAGGATTGAGAAAGACTCAAAAGGAAACTAACGAAGGACTTAATGAGGTTCAGGGAGCTGCTGATATTGATAAGCAGAAGCGTCCAGAAAATTCCCAGAGTGCAACTTCAGTCGAAGAAAATATAAAGAATGCATTGGGGAAAATTACAGGTAACAACTAAATTAATAGTTCTAGTAATTTTTCGATAGTAATGGGTGATTGCGTAAAAGCAATCACCCATTACTAATTAGTACTGTTAACCTGGTAACTACAATTTAATTATAAAAATACGTTGCCCCTGAGCACCTATAGTGAAACTGGGTTTGGATAGTTTTGATTAAAGATAGTTTAATTGATAATTATATTTAGTATATTTTATTATTGTAGCCAAAAAAATCAATGAAGTCCGCTAATTACTAGAATATTGGCTTAATACTACCTATTAAGGCATAGAAATAGGAAGGAATGCAGTAATTAATTTCAGCCGACAATGTTACCTTTGGTTGATGTGGAATCTATCTGAATTTTGAGAAATTAATGAATAAGTTTGCTTAGGGATGGAAAACAATGCGTTCGATAAACATTGGTTTGACTGAAGAACAGCGTCAAGGTGTAATTAATCTGTTAAACCAAGATTTGGCAGATGCCTATCTACTGTTGGTGAAAACCAAAAAGTATCATTGGGATGTCGTTGGGCCTCAGTTCCGCTCTTTGCACCAGCTTTGGGAAGAACATTACCAGACGCTGACTCTAAATATTGATGCTTTGGCAGAGCGGACTCGTGCTTTGGGCGGTTATCCAGTTGGCACAATGGAAGGATTTCTTAAGGTTGCTAGCCTCAAAGAACATGCCGGTAATGTTCCCACAGCAACGGGGATGGTAGCTAATCTAGTGAATGATCACGAGCAGGTTATTCGTAACTTAAGAGATCATGTAGATCAGTCTGGTGACCAGTTCCACGATCAGGGAACTGCTGACTTTCTGACTGGACTGATGGAACAGCATGAGGAAATGGCTTGGATGTTGCGCTCATTTATTGAAGGCGAGGCACTGGGCCCAGATGGTAGACAGCCAACAGAAGGGGCTAAGACTCCTGTAGGTGTATAGCTCATAACGTCTGAGTAGAGGGTGGTTGTCTGTGAAACCGATTAGAAGGAGGATTGATTCTTCCTTCTAAATGGCGTGAAAGAATGAATCTGCCTGCATCTACCTATTTAGCATATTCATTGCAAAAATAACATAATACAAACGAAACTAGGAGTTTTTAAGTGCCAGAAGTATATAAAGCAGAACGTACTATCTCTAGTGTATTTAAAGAACAGAAGCAAATTGATGATGTGATTCGACGTTTATTAGACAGGGGTGTACCTAGAGATCATATTTCTGTCATGGGCAGAAATTTCCAGTCGGAAACTAGAATCGCTGGCTTTATTAGTAAGAAGGATGTGATTCTGGGAGGTTTGAGAACAGGGGCAGTTTTTGGTTCCTTGTTTGGTTCCTTTCTCAGCTTGCTCACGGGTGTAGGCGTACTGTTTATTCCCTTTGTTGGCCCAATTGTGGCAGCAGGGCCTATTGGTGCGGTGCTGTTGGGGGCTGCTAGTGGAGCGATCGCAGGTAGTGCAGGTGCTGGTCTAGTATCGGTTTTAACTACCTTGGGGATGCCAGAAGAGAAAGCGGCTATCTACCAAACCCGCTTACAAGCTGGTGAATTTTTAGTGATGGCTGAAGTTCCGAGCGATCGCACTGGCGAATTTCAATTGCTGCTCGAAAGCGGTGGTGGCGAAGAAATTCACACAATTGAAAAAACTTTTGCTCGCCCTTGTCTTGGACAGTGCAACAGCCCACAAGACTTGTCTCCTGAAGTTCGCGCTCATCTTTCCGATGAAGCTCAACACACATTCATTGAGCGTTATAACACTGTACTCAATGAGAAAAATGACGAGTTCACTGCTGAACAAGCCGCTTGGGAGTCTGTTCATCAGCAATATGATGAAGACGAAAACGGCGTTTGGTCAAAAGCTAAACTAAAAGCTTAAAGATTTTCAAAAAATAGATTATCCAATTTTAGAAACTGGGTAATTTTACTAGTACAAGACGGCGGAAATAAGCAGACCACTGAAAAGTCCTAAACAGCTTATTCCATAATACTTTTGACTTTTGACTTTTGACTTTTGAATTTTAACTTCCGCCTTGCGGTACTAGGCTTTAGTTAAGGGCGGGTGAGATGCCCATCTTAGAAGCAGTTATGTTAGTCTGCGTTTATAGCGGTTCCCGCATGGGTAAGGTAAAGAAAAAATAGTTAATCACAGATAAATACAGATACTCATAGGGACACGGCAATGCCGTGTCCCTACCCGTAAAAATTGCTATATCTACGTTTTTAAATCTTCATTAGGGCAATTTATAGCTACCAACACGCAGATTTAACTGACCTTGACGCGGGTTCTGGGTGAATATAAATGCACCTTCTTCACTCTCACCACTAGATAAAAAGTCGATCTGTTGCTCTCCTGTTTCTGTAACTTTGCCGTTAATTAGTAACTCAGCCATAATTTGAACTGACTCGGCTGTATCTCCTCCAGTATTTACGACTTCAAAGGGAACATAAAATTGCCCATCGATTTCCCGAATTGTTTGTTTTTTAGTGACAGAAACGATGGGAGGTTGATTCTTTTCGTTCAACCAAGTGTAGCCCACCAGACTCACAATGATTGCTAGGATAAGTGAGGCGATGCTGAATGTTACCCACTCAGCTATTGAGCGTGGTGGTTGTTCTGTTTTATTCATATTGCTAACCTTCCGGCTGCACCGCCAATAGTTGCAGGTAACCCCAGCATCAACGTGTGATCTAACCACATTGTCCAAGGGTCGCTAAAAGTTAACTTTTGAAAGAACCACAGCATAAAAGCGGTTGCTAGCAGTGATACTAAGTAGGACATAATGGTTTCGCTTGATGGTCGTTGGAAAAGTCCTTTTTGCTGTTTACGCTTTTGTTGGTCAGAAAAGCCTGCCTGAAATACAATGCCATAAGAAATTAGCAAAGATGTAGCGATCATTGCCAACTGCCAAGGTGGCGAGGCTGCGGCTGCAAGCATAGGAATTTCATCTGTTGGAGCAATGTTAGATGCAATGATGGTTGCACCAATCAGGGTTCCACCCACATCGGTAAAGGTGGCGTGTAAGTCATCCTCTTTGTTTTTGGTTGTGCTACTTACCTGATCGGTTCCTTGTTCTTTTGCATTGCCATTTCTACTATCTCCCAAAAGCTGGTTGGCTAATGCTACACCGAGAGCGAAGGGTACACTTTCAAAGATAATTTTACCTAAAGATTCCTTTAGAGAAGTTTCTGGCGTCAATTCTCGCAATAGTAGCAGCATAAAGGCAGAACAAACTAGTCCAATCGCGATCGCTTCTACGGTATCCATTGCAACTTGATGAGCTAGCCAAGTATATCTGCGTTTCCGAAAACCTTCTATCTGATTGAGCAGGTAAACTACAATAAACATGAATGCGATCGCCATCATCATCAGTTGTGGTTTTGCCGATGATCCAATCCACCAAACCTCCATTGTGTACAGCAAGGGTATACCAAATAAAAATCCTCCACAAGCACCCCGAATAATGTCATTAATTTCACTCCTCCATACATTTTTTTGACGTTTTGTTACCACTCCTTTACTTCCCTTTTGTTGAAAATTTGCTTTGACTATAGCGGTTATCATTTGGGTGCAGTACAGTTTTGACCTTACTTCCATTCCTCTGTTCTCTGGGGAGAGAGGCTTTGAATCTTACTTCCATTCCCTCTCTTCTCTACGAGAGGCTTCTCTTTCAGAGACGCGAACGCGAACGCCAACGAGACGCTGCGCGAATGCAGAGAAGGGGTTGGGGGTTAGGTCTGTATTGGACTCAACTGCAAACCGCTATATACTAATTCTCTATGAAAATGCATATATAGCAATCCTAAATGAATCGTGAAAATCTCCCATTCCTCTCTGCGGTTTATTCCTTTTTGAAAAATTAGATCCCCGACATCTCAAAGAAATCGGGGATCTAGACAACACAACCTTTAAATAGGATTACTATATATAGGACTCATATTTGATTTTTGAACAAAACTCAGTACACCTTTATTCCTTCTTGCCAGTCCCCAGTCCCTTACCTCTACGAGTGATTCAGAAATCAAATCGGATTGCTATATTCATATTTTTTACGTTGCGCTTACCCTGGTAGCACCTCGTACATATCTTAAGATAATATAATTTACCAAATTATTCTATCGGTTTATGGAAGTCAAAAATAATACACTATTGTTAGCTTATGTAATAGCTTAATCAACTACAAGCTGTAAATAAAACCATGAGCGCCGAAAAAAGAGTAGAAGCTACTGTAAAAAATATTGAAGGGAAAATTCAAGGGGTTGTGGGTGAAATAACGGGTAATCCACAAGATAAAGCTGAAGGACAAACAAAGCAAGCCCAAGCCCAAGCTACTCACACTGTAGAAAACATTAAAGACGAACTTAAGAAAGCTTTAGACTAATTTAGTTTTTGCAGTGCAAGTAATATTAACGATGATTTATTATTGGTAGTTTAAGATTAATTACTCCACTAACTTTTAGGAAGTGGAGTTTTTCTGTTGTTGGCGTAAAATTTGAAAGAGGAATTACTAACAAACTGGTTGTTACCATGATTTTCTTAGCAATTTGATTTAACTACGAACTGGCACGATTAGCTACTAAGTTCCAGATAAAGATAGCAATCATTGCCCCAATGATGGCAACAATTACACCAGGAATGCTTAGGGTTGCAGCAGTTAATTGAAACCTTCCTGTTTCAAAAAGAGTAACTAAAACCCCCCCAATCACAGCACCTATAATACCTAAAGCCATAGTTGAAACAATTCCACCACCCTGACGACCGGGATAAATAGCTTTCGCGATCGCTCCAGCAATTAAACCTAGAATAATCCAAGCAATAATGTTCAGCATAATCTTATCTATCAAAAACTTAATAACTAGCTTAGAAATTATAATAGTGTTTTCCTTCTACCCAAAGATATAAGTAATAAAGTTAAATAATAATTAATAAGCTGTCGCCTATCTAAACTTGCACATTTTTTTGTGTTGACTGTTGACTGTTAACAGTCAACAGTCAGCAGTCAACGAACCTCATGAGTTATTGTGTAATTTAAAGGCGTATGTCAGTTATGATTGCACCTTTATGATCATGCTTGTAAATCTTGCCTACACGGATACAACCGCACTAGCGGCTTCTCTTGAAGTACATTTAAGATAGGAAAATATCAATAATCATTGGGAGGAATCAATCGTCATGACTGTTATTGTTGCTAAGTGGACGATTGATGAATATCATCGCATGATTGATGCTGGCATTTTGAGCGATCGCAAAGTAGAACTACTTAAGGGAGAAATTGTCGAAATGTCGCCGGATTGGTAACAGAGTTTTAGCCTTAACTCAAGCGTATTGGGTTATCTTCAACATTTTATTTCCACCAGGTTGGAATTCGTATTCAACCTTTTCAATATCTATCTTGTAACCATTTAAAGTGTAATATTTAACTAGTTTATCTAAATGTTGTGAATGTTTCCACATTAAAGTTATGAGAGGAAATATTCGGACTTCTTTAGCAATCCGCAGCATCTCACCTATAGAATTTAAGTGGAAATCGTAATCGAGATGATCTGAATATAAAAATAACAAATGCGAACAAAGAGCTATATCAAATTCTTGATTTTTAAATGCTAATTTAGGTAATTCACCGACTGTGTATCTGTTGCTATTTTTGCCAGTTTCATAATCAGACAGAAATTTTTGAATAACTTTCACTCGATTCTGTCGTAAATCATCTGGAGATTTATGATAGCTCCATACCCAATCATTCGATGTAGCCCTGACTTGGTTAATGATGTTATCTACTACTTCATTAAATCTTTGCAATATTTCATCACCAGAAAATTGGTATAGTGGATCAACAGAAATTACACTTTTACCCTGATGTGTCATTTCTGCATTAAAGCTTGCTGGTCCATCCCCAATTCCAATGATTCTTTTATTTAAATCTGCATCTTTTAAATTAAATATTTTTATATATTCATCCATTGATCTCCCAAAAGGAACTACTTTATCTAGAACCATTGCCATAGAATTTACCTCGTCAATAGACTGATTAAACAGGATAATAGCAAAATCAAACAACTTTATGCGTTGCTAGACGGCAATCATTCAGAAGCACATCAAGCTCTTTTACAACTTTCAAAGGATTTCTACCTTTTAACAAAGCAGCTATTGCAGCCTCATAAGGATTTCTACGTGTTCTTTTGATTTTATTTTTGAAAAAACTCCTTACAACTCGAAAAGGCTAATTTCCTATTCCCTGTTCCCTGCCTATGGCGCTTGCACTTCTCTGCGAGACGTTTCTCTTTGCAGAGAGGCTTTGCCAACGCGAACGCACATCAGGCAAATAAGTATGGCTACACGATGCTGCGCGAACAGAAATCAAAGCGGATTCTTATAGTTCAAAGATAGGATTTTTAAATACTCTTGTACAGCAGTAAATAGCCCCACCTCTAAAGCATCGGCAATCAAAACATGACCGATAGACACTTCAAGTATGCCAGAAATTGAACAAAACTTTTCTAAGTTTTGTAGATTTAAATCATGCCCGGCGTTCACTCCTAAACCAATTTCTTGAGCCTTTTGTGTTGCTTTTTGGTAGTCTTGAAATACAGACTCTACATTGCCATTACGAAAAGCTGTAGCATAAGGTTCTGTATATAGCTCAATGCGATCGGCTCCAATCTCTTTAGCACGTTTAATTTGAGTTAAGTCAGTCTCCATAAACAAGCTGACTCGAACTCCGAGGTCTTTTAGTTCTCGAATAATTGGTCTGAGCCAAGAGCCATCTGTAGCCAGATTCCATCCGTGGTCTGATGTGAAAGCATCTGGTGCATCGGGAACTAAGGTACACTGCGTAGGCTTTATTTTTCGGACTATCTCTAAAAATTTAGGTGACGGATTACCTTCTATGTTAAATTCAACAGTCAATATCTGCGCTAGTGCATCGACATCTTCGGGCTTAATATGTCGCTGGTCTGGGCGTGGGTGAACTGTAATTCCCTGTGCGCCAGCTTTAATACAGGTAGAAGCCGCTTCAATCACACTCGGTCTACCAAAATTTCGAGCATTCCTGAGTAAAGCGACTTTGTTAAGGTTAACGCTGAGATTGGTCATACTGCAAATATGTTAGAATCTGCTATTTACCGCCAAATAATGCATCTGATAACACCATATCTTTACACAATTTGAGATTTTAGGGGAAATACTTGTGTTTACAGCGCAGCCGCAAGCAGGGAAGACAGACAAAGCGTAGCTTTGGCGGGGTGGGGTTCTTCAAGTTTAATAAGTAAGCGAACGAACATGACATCAGTATCGCCTAAATTATTATATGGGAGTATCAGATTTATTTTTTATAGTGGAGACATCCATTCAAAATGGTATGAGGAAAACTCACCCGACTATTTCCTATGACACACTCCTTAAGTTAGGTACTGATGCGTGTTCATGTATATATATTGGTAATAACTATACAGATGACTGACGTGGGGCTAAAGGAGTAAAAATGAAATGTATTTTGATTGACAGCGAACCACGTTATCTAGAGCTAGATGAACAGAGAGTTGACAACCTTTTTCAAATTTAAGACAGGCTATTTCTTGATTAATCTTAGTTAACTATGGTTGCCGAGTAAGCAAAATAAAATCCACTAGCGGCCTAATAGATAGTTTGCAATGCAAATTCTTAAAGTACTAACCAGAGTTTATCTTAGTCCGATAGACTTGGATGAGGCGATCGCTTTCTATGAAAATCTTTTTACAGAAAAATGTTGGTTGTGGTTTCAATATTCTGAGGCTGAGTTGGAACTCGCAGGTGTGGGTTCTATTCTTTTAATTGCTGGTTCGGCAGAAGCACTCTCTTCATTCAAGAGTACACACGCAACATTTCTCGTTGACTCACTTAATGATTTTCGAGAAGTACTTATTCAGCAAGGTGCAGTGATTCTGGCGGAACCTAACCAAGTTCCCACTGGAGCCAATATGCGAGCGATGCATCCTGATGGAACCATTATTGAGTATGTTGAGTTTGGATAATTAATTTTTACCCTAAAAAGGATCTGCTGTGAAGGCTGCAATCAAGTTAGCGAACTAAAGTAATACCTTAAAACGCTGGGAACTTATGCGCTAGTTGTGCGGGAAATTCAACTAATCTAAAAATTGAATTTAGTTGTGGCTCAGGCAGGAATGCTTGAGCCTTTTTACTGCAAAACTTGCTTGATAAAAGTTAAGCGATCGCAGATGATTATCGAGAGTTTGAAAAGCTTCTTCTAGACGCTTTTCAAATAGTTTGGCAAGAAAGACAACCCATCACCAGCTTTGGGCAAGCTCAAAATTCCTGATGAAGCTTTACACCGTGGTATCAACGTTGATATTGAAGTCGTAGCAACTCGTTCTTTGGGGATACGTTCTGCGAAGCAAACTATTAGCTGGCAGGGTGCAATCGGTAAGTCTAGATAAAATTTAGGAAGATTTTTTCCCATCTGAAACCATTTGCGAAAGAATATAGGCTGCGAAATCTAGTAGCTGATCCAGCAAAAAGCCAATGATACCGATGTAGAGGATCACTTGAATTATGTAATCGACATTGCCAGCTTTATAAGCTTCCCAGAGGGTAAAGCCAAGTCCTTTTGGGCCTGTTAACATTTCTGTAGCAATAACTATAAACCATGCTACCCAAATGCTAACTTTCAAAGCATGAAATATATGAAATATAGCTACTCGAAAGTTCTTGTTCTGTCTTTGAAAATGCTGCATCCCTATTGCTGTATTAATAATCATCGTCCAGAGAGTTCCCACAAAAACTACTGTAATAGCAGCCGATTCGCTCTCTTGAAACGCTATTAGAGCAATAGGTAGCAAAGCGATAGGAGGGATACTATGTGGTATTTGAAATATCAGCCTAAATAGCTGATAAACCATGCTATTCATGCCTATTAAGTATCCGATAAAACTACCTAACACGGCGGCTGGAATGTATCCCACAAATAACCGTTGCAGGCTAGCTAAAATGTCTAAAAACATATATTTTCTCTGCCTCAGTTATCATTGAAGAAATTTAGAAAATACTGCGGCAACAACACTGAATAACTGAGATAAAATGTGTTAAATTACACGTTATATTTGATAACTACAAAATTTTTTATATCTTCTCCTTGTTGATGATTAATCAAAAAAATTTAGGATTATTACGATGTGTTAGTAGTAAAACAAAGAAGAGGTAAAACTTGACTTTAGTAAACTTTATCAGAAAAATAAATCCTGATTAGTAAATTAAATACAATTTCCAGAATTTACTTACCTGGTCGCGGCGAGGAGTCCCCCATCATAATGTTAGTGGCAGGAGGAACACCGCTCCGGTACTGGAGACTGGGAAACATCCCAAAATTTGGGAGGGGTCAGAGCAACTTCCATAATTTTTCGTTTATAACCCAATCCTCAATCCCTAATCCCCAATCCCCAGTCTCTTTTACACATCCTCTAACGCACCGCTACATAAGATGCTCATGTCATATTTTTCATGACAAATAATATCGAAATATGCGCCTAACACACCCTACAGGAATTTTATTTTTACTTTATAAATAACCTTGTACAGTTCAAGCTTGGCAATTACTTCCCTAAATTGCGCTTCATTTGTTCTAACTCATCCTGAGTTTCCCAGTTACGGAACTTCTCTTCTAAGTCATCAAACCCACTAGTAGAATAACTGCTAGTTTTATTCGACCATCCACTGGTTTCAAAACGCTTCTGAGTTTGCGCTTTAGCACGGGCTGTCTGTGCTTCGACAGCTTTAGCTTGTACCTCCTGTCGCCGTTGCTGAATTTTTCGCAGTAGTTCCTGAGATTGGTTAATGCGTTCTTTCAGCCCTTGCATATGTCCCCAGCGCTGATTTCCTTCGCGCAACAGGGCTGCTTCTCGCTCACCCGCAGCAGCCGCTAAATCTTCCCTACCAGCATTTTTGGCTTTTTGAACACGGATATGCCAACGCTGAATTTCTTGAGCGGTAGACAGAATTTCTTCTTGCGATCGCTTCTCTTGTACTTGTAAATCTGCGATCAGCTTTAATGTGCCTTCCTCTTGCTCACGCAGCTGTTCTAGCAGCGCCTCTAACTCCAAATGTGGATTATTACGCAAGAATTCTTCTAAACGGTTTTCTAGAAACCGACTCAAATCATCAAATAAGCCCACTGCTAGAACTCCAGAGATCGGGTGCGTGACTATTTTATTGTAGTAATTATTATCGTGGGCGGAATTTAAATTTTAAAAAACAGAATTCATGAGGCAAAATTCAGAATTAAATTTTGTTGACAATCCTTCGGGAGTAGTAATTTTGCAACCCGTGAAAATTTAGGTGAACTTCTAGGTGTTAGTTAGATTGCATAGTTGGGAAGAATGGATTTGGTGAAACTACGCAAGCAACACTGACTTACAATATGAGGCTTTAATCAGTATGAGTTCTGATTTTCAACCACCACCTAAGAGTTTGTCCATACTAGCTTCTGTCGGAGGAGTAGTTACCGCTGTCATAGCGATCGCAATTTTTAATGTTTGGTCTAAGCAACTTTCACAAACTTCTATAGCAAAACCTGAAATATCAACATCCGAAACTGCTTCAGGGCAGTCGGTACAACCAAAAGAACCCCAAAGCTCCCTCTCTTTGGCTAAAGAAGCTGAAAGAGTTGCCAGCCTTGATGCAAAATCTATAGTTTTACCAGGCCAAGCCATTCCTAAGAATCAACCAACAGTAGCGATAATTCCCTATGTTGCTCCTGGAGTTGGAAAACTAACCCCAGAGGAAACGACAACTGCCCGTCAGGCTTGGTCATACTTTCAGCGCAACTGGAACGATGACACTGGCTTAGTCAATTCCGTTGATGGCTTTGCCTCGGTCAGTATGTGGGATCAGACAGCGGCGATCGCAGCCTTAGTCAGTGCTAAAGAACTCAATATCGTGCCTGCGCCTGAATTTGAAGCCAAAATGAGCAAAATGTTGAAAACACTGGCATCTATGCCCTTATATAAAGGTGAACTACCCAACAAGGTCTACAATGCAAAAACCCTCGTACCCGTTAATTATGGTCAACTAGAGAAACGCGAAGAAATTGGTTGGTCAGCAATTGATTTAGGTCGAATGGCAATCTGGCTGAAAATTATCGGGACAAAGTATTCAGAAATGCGGCTAGAAACAGAAGCAATTTGGAAACATTGGCAAGTCAAGCGTCTAACCAACAATGGACAAATGTACGGTACTGCCGTGATCAAAGGCAAAGAACAGTACAACCAAGAAGGTCGCTTGGGCTATGAGAATTATGCTGCCTATGGTTTAAAGCTTTGGGGCTTGGATGTTAAGAAAGCCTTGGACTATCAATCTCATGCTGCCTTTGTTGATCTTTACGGACAGGGAATTCCTTACGATCGCCGCGACTTTAAAAACTCTGGAGCTAATAACTACGTTCTTAGCGAACCCTATATTTTAGATGGCATCGAAACTGGGTTTCAAGCTTTGCCTAAAGCCTATGCCGATCGGATTTTAGCTGCTCAAGAAGCGCGTTATAAAGCGACAAAACAATTAACTGCTGTTACCGAAGACAACTTAGATCGCCCTCCATACTTTGTTTACAGCAGCTTGTTTGTCAACGGTGAACCTTGGGCAACCATTGCAGATACCGGACAAAAACACAACGATTTGCGTTTTCTTAGTGCCAAAGCTGCGATCGGGTGGTATGTGCTTTACAATACTACTTACACTAGCCAGTTATTTGATTTTGTCCAAGACAACCTCAAGTCAAAACATGGCTGGTACAACGGTTTCTATGAATCCCTGCGTCAGCCGAATAAAACTCTCACCGCCAATAATAATGGCGTGATTTTAGAAAGCTTGCTGTATAAAAAGGTTGGACAACCACTTACCGTTTGGGCAGGAGTTAAAAATCAGAAGTTAACCCAGAGGGCTATTAGAACACCGTAAGTTGCAGCTAAGATTCTCAGGTAGTACAAAACTGGCGTTGCATATCGAAAGAAATGTACCTATATAAATCTATTCATCACTCGATTCAGCGACGCCACCCTATGGCAAAAGTCTTTGAACGGATAATGAAACATCTGCAAATGCTAACGGTATAACCGTTCCTTGCTTAATAGTATATTCTTCAACATACTTACCATTTTGAGGGTTTCTGAACACAATCATCTGTTTAGCAGATAAATTTAAAACCCAATATTCTTGAATCTCAGCCGTCGCATAAATCGCAGCCTTAATCTCCAAGTCCTTGTTTAAGCTTGTGTTGGCAACTTCTACAATCCAGAAAATATCTTTAAAAGCAGGATGGCGATCGCTGTAGGATGATTCTGGAAGTCGAACAATTGCAATATCAGGTTCGGGTTCCGAGTCGGATAGTGTAATGGGCCCATTGAAGCGGACATCAGCTTTACCTGATAGCAATTCTTCTAAATATTTTGCACCTCGTTTTGTTGTGGTGTAGTGAATTGGCGTTTCTGGACTCATCTCAACAATTTCGCCTGCTAGCAATTCCACATGACGACCACGCAGAATGCCCGCCTCAACCATGCGATGATAGTCGTCTACAGACCATTTAGCCAACGTCTTCATAGCAGAACTGCTTACATTCTTGTGATAGACCTAGTTCAATTTTATAGTTGTTGAATTGCGTTTGTGACAATCTGAAAATACGATCGCCATCTTTGGCTGACAACCAACTACTCGCTATCTTGTGCCCCTAACTGCTGTAACAACTGATGAATTGACAAATCTTGTAACAACATAGACGGCTCCTATAGCCGAAGGTGTCTACCATTTAGTATGGGCGATCGCGCCTTCTATGACCAGATTTCCTGACCCTGCTACAGTTCCAAAGTGCTTGTCTTATCTTTATTTTGCGATCACACCCCATCTCAAAAATTATCAGCGATCGCGGGAGCAATGTCTAAAGTGGGTATTAACTCATAACCGCAAAAATGATGTATTCAACAAAGCATTAGCTACTTCTGCCAAGACGCAGCTCGCCATGCTGCTTTGGGGATACTACCAACCTCAATGTCTTTAATCTCGAATGGATTTCTTTCTTGCTTTTCCATCCCACCGAACGTGAAACACTCCATGCTTCTCATAAATTGACAGAAGCGTTGTTTCTGCCGCATTTATTTCTTCTATTTTTCTGTCAATATCAGCTTGCTGCGATTTCTCGTATTCACCAATGAATATGCCGTTGCTCTCAATCAGTAGCCGATTCATTTTTTTTCCAATGGGTTCGACGCGCACAAACAAAGTCATGCTGCTAATCTCCTTTGAGGCTAACTAGTTATTAGACTGAAACTTTCCAAATATCAATAAATTTTTTATATATCGTCAATATCGGACTATTATACCGAATTTTTCCCTATAAATATTTTGTTTGGAACTAATATCATGAAATTTTCTGTGTATTCTCCTTTTTCGGATAATAGGCGATTTATAAAGTAAAAATAAAATTCTTGTAGAGTGTGTTAACCGCATATTTTGAGATTATTTGTTACAAAAAATCTGACATGAGCGCTTAACGCACCGTGTTATATAGCGGTGCGTTAGGCTAAAGCCGTAACACACCCTACTTGAGATTTACTTTATCAATAGTCTCTAATAGGCAAAAATATTCCGTATGTTTACGCAATTTTGTACGTAACTATAGTCTTTTCGGTATATTCCTCGCTGATATCCAGAAATTTTCTGCATAACATGACGCTACTCGACTGAATTGATAAAGCTCGATTTATGAATATAACTGTAAAGATGCGCTATGACGCTGTTAACTGCTAACTTCTTCTTTGCATTATGATATACAAACTCCGTCAACAAAAACTGTTGAAATGGATTGCATTGTTCCTAGTTGGAACATTTCTGCAATTGTTGTTTTACATCCCGACACCAGCCTTATCCCAAAATTCTAATAGTTGTAGCAATATTACAGCCCCACTCACACCTGAAGAACAAACTTATGCTCGTTCTGCTTGGCAGTATTTTGTCAAAAATTATCAGCCAGCAAATAATCCACTGGAGCGGGGTATTGGCTGGTCTGCTTTGGATATTGGGCGAATCCTGGCTGCGTTTGATGTCATCCGTACTTGTCATCCGCAATATAATGATTGGCTCAAAGGAATTGTAGCGAAGTGGCAGGTGGCGCGATCGCTCAAAGATGGGCAACTTTTTGGTGCTACTGTTCTCCCAGACAACAAAACGTTACTCGTGCAAGAAGGACGACTCGGCTACGAAGAATACGCCGCTAGAGGCTATAAACTTTGGGGTTTTTCTGCACCAAAAGCTATTGCTTTTGAGCCATTTAAGCTAGTCGAAATTAATGGCGTACAAATTCCCGTTGACACGCGTGACTTTCAAAGCACTAACGTTAATAATTACATTGTTAGTGAATCTTATATCCTTGATGGGATTGAATTTGGTTTGCAAGGTGAGTTAGCTGATTTTGCTGCCAGAGTTTTAGAGGTGCAAAAACGGCGCTATGATACCACGGGGCAGTTGACTGCGGTCACAGAAGATAATATTGACCAAGCACCTTATTTTCTCTACAACACCGTTTATGCAAACGGTGTAAACTGGGCAACAATCACGGATGCCAATCAACCTTATCCACAGTTTCGCAGCATCAGCACAAAAGCTGCTTTTGGTTGGCGCTATCTCTATCCAGAAAATGCCTATGCCCAAAAAGTTTTTGATGCTGTCAAGGATCTCCGCAGTCCTGATGACAGTGGTTACTATGCTGGTATCTATGAAGAATCAAAACAACCCAATAAGGCTTTGACAGGTAATACTAATGGGCTGATTTTGGAGATTTTATACTACAAAGCTAAGGGAAACCTCCCTTTAATTACTTCTGGTTCTGTGAGTGTATCTACTGGCAAGCCCAGTAAAGACACTTCTCCTGCAACCCCCTCAAATCAACCGGATTCTACTGTTACGACTCCTACCGCAAATCAACCGGATTCTACTGTTACGACTCCTACCGCAACCCCTACGGATACTTCTAAACCTACAGAAGTGGCCGTTGCACCTATTCCACCAGTGGATAGTCCTAAATCATCTAACCTCAAACTAAATCGATCGCTCTCAGTAATTGAACGGCGCTATGCAGAGGCGGCTTGGCGATACTTCCAAGCGAATTATCACTCCAAAAATGGGCTGATAAACGATCGCAGTGATTTCAAAGGCGCAACTTTCTGGGGATTGGGAGATTATCTTGCAGCACTTCATGGAGCGTGATCGCTCGATATAATTACCCTCAAAGAATTTGACCAGCGCACCCGACATCTTTTAGCAGCCTTGACAAAATTACCATTATTTGCACGAGAGTTACCGAGTCGGGGTTACGATACGCGATCACTGCAATCTGTAGATTATGGTGGAAATCCGATTCCAGAAGGAAACGGCTGGTCAGCTTTAGATTTAGGTAGAATGCTGGCAGCGCTTTACAACTTAAAAACCTGTCATCCAGAATATACGGCAGCCGTAGATAAAATTGTCCTGGATTGGTCATACTTGCATGTGGTACGCGAGGGTATTCTTTCCAGTGCTACCGTTACCAAAGAGGAAGATGGGCGATCGCTTACCCGCGTCAACCCCGAAACCCGTTTGGGTTATGAGGAATATGCATCTCGTGCTTTTCAATTATGGGGATTTAATGTTGAGCGTTCTGCTGTTGGCGGTGAATATCAAACAGCTTCAGTGGAGGGGGTGAAAGTACCTCTCCAACGCCGTCGCACGGATACTAAGTCTAAAAATCAATACACAGTTAGCAATCCTTTCTTACTCTATGCACTGGAGTTTGGACTAGATCCAAAAATGCGATCGCTTTTTGAGCCAATTTTCCAGGCGCAAGCCGAACGTTACCGCCGCACCAGCATTCTCACGGCCTCAGCTACCACCTTGATTGATCGTAAACCTTACACGTTTATTCTTTGGCTACCTCCAAATCATCAAAGTATTAGCGAACGCCTAATTACTGAAAAGAAAGCTTTAGAGAAAACTATTCGCAAGAAAGAATTAGAACTGCTGGAACTCTCCCGATTTCGCTATATTGCTCGTCCCAAAACGCCTGGTATAGCGCATCATGCTAAAGCAGGCAACATCAATTACGCAATTTTTTCTGGAGAAACGGCAGGCAATTTTATTGTTACTCTCGATGGCGACCACATTCCCAAGCCAAATTTTATTAAGCGAGTTCTGCCTTACTTTTATACCTATAATCTTTTAACAGGACAATACGATCAGAATCAAATTGCTTTTGTCCAGACCCGCCAGGATTTTTACAATATTCCTCCAGGCGATCCTTTCGGACATCGAGCAAATTTATTTTATGGGCCACTTCAGCAAGGTAAAGATGGCATGAATGCTGCCTTCTATACGGGCACAAATGCAATACTAAGGCGTGAGGCATTAGTTAGTGTAGGACTGCAAAATTTCGCTGATGAATTTGCCAAAGATGAAAAACGTTTAGATGAATTTAATTTAGTTGGTGGGGTATCGAGTAATAGTATTACCGAAGATATGAATACAGCCATGCGTCTGCATAGTGCTGGCTGGAAATCTATTTATCACAATGAACTTTTGGCAGAAGGTTTAGCGCCAGATGATTTGAGTTCTACTCTTAAACAGCGGCTACGCTGGGCACAAGGAACTATCCAAGTGTTAGTAAGGGAAAATCCACTGACAAAATCAGGGCTAACCTTTTGGCAAAGGTTGCAATATTTTAAGACGATGTATAGTTATTTCTCTGGTTTTGCAACTTTGGTTTTTATCTCTTGTCCAATTATCTATTTTTTCACGGACATTGTTCCAGTTAAAACCTACGGTCCTGACTTTGCCATCCACTTTTTTCCAGCTTTTATTATCAACCGTCTCACTTTTTTAGCAGTGATCTGGGGTATTCCGGCTAGCGAAGTTTGGCGCTCTGAACAATATGCGATCGCTTTATTCCCCTTGTTAATCCAAGCTGTATGGAGTGTATTCACAGGACAAAAAATTAATTTCCAAGTAACGCCTAAGCAACGGCAATCTGGAATTTATCTTCGACTAGTTTGGCCACAGTTAGCTGTCTTTATCCTTACTATCTTGGGGATGTTATGGAGCCTTTACCGTTTTGCCATTGGTCATTTAAATTATCCTGAAGTTCACCTACTTAACTGTGCATGGGCTATCTATTGTCGGCGATTATCCACGCAGCTGTTTGGCAACCTCCAAAAGAGGTTTAAGAGCGACTTTGAACCTAAGTTTTTTGTAGATATTACCTCTGTAGTTGAGGAAAAAGTTGCAGCGATTGGTTGTTATGAATCAGAATCAAACAAGGTATTTATGCAACTTGATGCCATACTGGTTGTATCTCGTTTTTGGGCGCGGGAGTTAGGTCAGAAAGATGGTTATTTTGAAGCTTTTGAAATTTCTCGTCAATGTGTGGATGCTAGCTTTTTTACTGCAATAGCTAATAGTCACTAAGGGATTAACTGTGTTTGATTACATATAAAACAGAAAACTCTATTATCTCTATTGCAATTTTCCTTATGTTAATGCCAAAATATAAATACATTTTTTAAAATCAAATAATAGGCTAAAACAATGAATTTGAGTGTAACAGTACTAGAATTATCTGGAATTTTAGATGGCATTAGAGGTAATGAACTACGTCGTCAAATGAGCGGCGTTTTGGCGAACGGCTCCGATATTGTGTTGCTTGACATGAAAGAAGTAAACTTTATCGATAGCTCTGGTTTAGGCGCTTTAGTATCAGCAGCGCAAATGGTGCGGAATGCTAATGGTAAACTTTTTGTCTGTTCTATCACCGATCAAGTCAGGATGTTGTTTGAATTGACTAAAATGGATAGAATTTTTAAAAGCTTTGCTGACCAAGAGGAATTCAAGCGCCAAGTATTGGCAACACAGTAAGCTGTAGACAATATAAACTTTTAATACATTTTTGACTATACTAACTAAAGTTAACTTTTACCAAAGATAAGTCATCATCAAGATTATCTTGAGCATTTAAGCTGAGAATGTCTGCTAATAGTTGCTTTAGGGGACACGTATCTTTCAGGCTATGTTTAGTTAGTAAGTCAATGAAAGCATCAATACCCCAAATTTTCCCATCTGACTGATTAATTTCATAAGTACCATCGCTAAAGATGTATAAAGTACTGTTTTCTTCAATCTCAGAAATAGCATCCTCAAATTGAACATTAGTTAAAAAGCCAATTGGTAAATCTAAAGAACTTAGCTGTTTAACTTTGATACTTGTTGTAGAGGTATTAGATAACAACAAAGCTGGTGGATGTCCGGCGTTAGCATAAATAAGTTGACGTTTAAGGCGGTGATAAACTCCATACCAGATTGTGAAGTATTTATCACCGTGCTTCGTCATTTGGAAGGCTTGATTAAGCGCTTTTAAGACTTCACTGGGTTGACAAAAGTTAGTGTTCGGTAGAGATTGCGATCGCAAAACATTCAGCACGGATACAGATAAGAGGGCTGAACCCACCCCATGCCCTGATACATCTAACAAATAAATTGCTAAATGATCCTCGTCGATCCAATGATGATCGAAGCAATCACCCCCTAGCTGTGCTGACGGAATAAACAAATTTTCTGTAGTTACTGCTCCTACAAGTGGTGAGGGTAAAAGCGATCGCACATAACCAGCAGCCTGTTCCAATTCTGCTTCCAAAATTTGCTTTTGAGTTTGTAAATCCTGATTTAGTGTCTCCAAAGCTTTTTTTTGACTTTGTAAATCTTGATTTAGCTGGTGTAATCTTAATCCTGCTCTTACCCGTGCTTTCAATTCATTCATCTCTATTGGTTTAGAGATAAACTCATCTGCTCCAGCGTCAAGTCCTCTAACTCTATCTTCCTCCTCTCCTCGAGCTGCTCCCCTAGCAGTCAATAGAATAAAAAAAGTAGTTGCCAACTCTGGATCTAGCTTAATTCGACGACATACTTCTAGCCCATCTAGTTGGGACATCATCCAGTCACAGATAATCAGAGCAGGACGTAGTAATTGTGCTTGTGTAATTCCTTCTTCGCCATTGCTGGCTACACTAGTATCATAACCTTGGTTTTGCAGTGTTCTTTTCAGTACTGTTCGCACTATAGGGTCATCATCAATAACCAAAATTTTAAACATAAATTAAAATTTACTAAGTAAAACGGAAAGTAAGTAATTGCTCTAATTAAACTTATATGCAATTGAATTTAGAATGTATAGTGAAAATACTCAACTTAAATAAATTACCGAATATGATTATCTCAAAATATTTTATTGGTTAAGAAGTGAATAAAATTTATCTCAAAGTTAACACAGACCTTACAGCCTCGCCTCAAGTGTTGTCTTGGTTCGAGCAGATGAATCAACCACCTATTCTCGATAAAAAAATTTGGTGGCAATGTCAAACCCTGATGATGGAAGGCTTTACTAACATCGTTGAACATGCTCACAAAAATTTACCTGTTGAAACTCCTATTGAGATAGAAGCTGTGCGGTTAAATAAATACATAGAAATTCGGATTTGGTCTCAAGGTGAACCCTTTGACTTAGAGCAGAAATTGCAACAAATATGTGAATTTGAGGAGAATGATCAAGGGCGCGGTCGAGGTTTAAAAATCATGTCTGTTATTGCCGATAAGTTAAGTTATGAGCCGACAGTAGATAATCGTTACTGTTTATTTATTAGTAAATATTACTAAATTGACAGCAGGGATTAAGAGTTAGGAGTTAGGAGTTAGGAGTTAAGAGTTCTAATTAAAAATTCTTGAATGCGTTTAAGAAACTCTTCTAACTCTAAGATTAAGTTAGTAGTACCTCGACGTTCTTTATTGTAAGCTAGTTGTTCTAGTTTTTCTGCTGCTCGATGCATGGTTATAGCTCCAACATTGGCACTAGCACCTTTAATTTGATGGGTTTGGAGCGCTAGTTGCTCATAGTCATTATCTGCGATCGCTATTTTAATTACCTCTAAACGAGGTTGAATATCTTCAACAAATATTTGCAGTAGTTCCAATTCAAAGTCTGGGTTGTTTTCTGAGAGTTGATGCAAGCGTTCCCAATCAATTGGGGGGTCAACTGAATCTACCTCTGTTATGGAAGCTGTCTGCTCCAAAGCATCTATTTCTTTTTCCCTAAATATTACACTTCCCCAACGCTCTAGCACCGCAGCCAATTTTTCTTTGATCACCGGCTTGCTCAGATAGTCGTCCATACCTGCATCTAGACACATTTGTTGATCTTCTTTCATAGCATTAGCTGTCATCGCAATTACTACAGGACAACGACCACTGACAAAGCTGCTTTCTTGCCAACGATGAATTTCTTTTGTAGTTTCAAAACCGTCAAGAACTGGCATTTGGCAATCCATCAGAATTAAATCGTAGGGAATTTTTTCTAATAGCTGCAAGGCTTCTTTCCCATTACCAGCGACATCGGCGCTATAACCCAAGCTTTGGAGTTGCTTCAGGGCAACTTTCTGATTCACTAGATTATCTTCAGCTAAAAGAATTCTAAGTTTAGGGGAGTCAGTGCCAAAAGAATGATAATTGCTCTTATTTTCGTAATTTTTCACTTTTAACTCCTGACTATTGTTAGCAAAGCGGGGCGTAGCACATTCTGGCTCCTCTTGTTCCGGCTGCGTTCCTAAAATAGTCATGATGGTATCAAGGAGTCGGGACGGTTTAACAGGTTTGACCAAATAAGCCGCAAATCCTATTTTTAGCGCTCGTTGGATTTCATCCCGTTGATTAGTAGAGGTAAGCATAATCAAAGGTAACCCAGCGATCGCTGAATTTGCCTTAATTTGTTCTCCCAAAGTCATGCCATCTATTTCTGGCATCTGCATATCAATCACAGCAACTTCATAAAAGTTTTTCTGCTTGGCAGCCTCCTGAATAGCTTTAAGAGCAGTAGCAGCCGAAGCAGCCTGATCTACCAGCATTCCCCAACGAGTAGCTTGATGGTGGATGATTTTGCGATTAGTGGTATTATCATCCACAACTAACAAGCGCCGATTATTCAGAAGTCCGCGATCGCCCTTGGTATGGGCAAAGCCATCGCCTTCTGAGGAAAAAGAGTGAAGTTGCTTGGGGAGAGTTACTTCAAACCAAAACTTAGATCCTTTACCCAACTGACTTTCTACGCCAATTTCTCCTCCCATTAAGCTCACCAGTTGTTTGCAAATGGCTAATCCTAAACCTGTGCCGCCATATTTGCGGGTGGTGGAAGCATCTACTTGGGTAAATGGCGTAAAGAGTTTGCCTTGGTCTTCAGAGGTAATGCCAAGACCAGTATCTGTGATAGTGAAATGGATGGTGACTGTAGTAGAATTTTCTGATCGCAATTCTGCTCGGACTACTACCTCTCCCTTGCTGGTAAACTTGATCGCGTTGCTGATCAGGTTCATGAGGATTTGCCGCAGGCGGCCAGCATCACCTTGCAAATAGGTAGGGACATTGGGATAGATTAACGCGGCAATTTCTAATCCCTTATTATGGGCTGGAGGAGCCAATAATTCCAACACCTCCTCCACGCAGGTAGATAAGTCAAAATCTAGAGTTTCTAATGCCATTTCCCCAGCCTCAAGTTTGGACAGATCCAAAATTTCGTTGATTAGGCTTAAGAGAGCGTCTCCACTAATGCGAATTGTTTCGATGAAATCTCGTTGCTCCGAGTTTAAGGGAGTTTCTAACATTAAGCCTGTCATAAGGATAGTAGATTTGCTTGCTGATCTACTATCCAAAATTCACTAAAAGTCCATCCCAAACTTTCGCATATTCCTTGTAGAATTTGGGGCATGGCTTCGTTGATTGTAGTTGACTCTGCTAATTTACGCTCTGTTACCTCACGAAAAATGAAGTAGTAGACTATAGCAATCCGGAATCATTCATGAGAAAATACTGAGACGGCATAAAAGTAACGTGTGGAACTAAATGCAGGTGTAGTGATGTGGATGCAATTATTAGAAAATTTTATTAAAAATAATAAAGAGCCGCGTGAAATCAAGCGAGCTACAGCAGTAAAAATGCTGTTATGTGGATACAAGCATGAAGAGATAATGCCAATATTAGGTGTCTCATCTGGCTTCATTAGTACCTATAAAAAAGCATTTTTTAAACTGGGGCTGGAAGGATTAAAACTAGGGCATAAAGGAAGTAAAAGTTTTCTGGATGATCTTCAACGTGCCGAGGTAATGGAATGGTTGCAAACCAAAGACAGATGGACTTTAAATGAATTAGAGTACCATATCGCCTCAAAATATGGGGTGACATTCTCCTCGAAACAAAGTTACTACGATTTATTGGATGCTGCCAGTATTAGTTGCAAGAAAACTCAAAGCTTGTAAGCCAAAATATAACCAAGAATTAGTGGACTCAAAAAAAAAAGAGATTTGTGAGTTGTTGGAGACGCGACGGGCTGAAATAGAGTCAGGAGACCTAGTTGTGTTCATGGTAGATGAATGTCATTTGCTTT